>OLWA01001116.1_pt1 | contig 29181 bp, 23 predicted proteins | sample 1673251 | NCBI WGS metagenome assembly OLWA01 (sample SAMEA3178937, study PRJEB25190) | human gut metagenome | biome: human gut; feature: human-associated habitat; material: faeces | place: Austria | collected 2013 | reverse complement strand
CCACGCAGCGCTGGAAGCAGCTGGCCGTCTTCTGGCCCAGCAGGCGCTGCATCTTTACCTTTTTCACCAGATCCTCGCTGGACTGGTGCAGGTGGGTGAAGCGGTTGATCTTGTGGCCGGTGAGGCTGGAGGTGGCGGTCATCAGGTCCTCATACTGGGGATCCTGGGCCAGAGCGTAGGTCATGGCCACGCAGTTGATGGAGGGACGGATCATGGGGTGATCCACCCAGTTGTCGATCTTCTCGCCGAACATGTACACGCGGGTGTTCAGCTTACGCAGGGAGTCGATATACTCTTTCGCGGTCATCAATGCCATTTTCGTTTCCTCCTTAAATTTACCGCATAGCTATTGTTATATCGCCGTTGGCTACCCGTTCCTGATGAACATACACTTCAGCAGCGCAAGTGACGATGGCTTTTTCTCTTTTCTCGGAAATAATATTTGCATGGATTTCAAGGGTGTCTCCCGGCAGGATCTTTTTTCGGAAACTCACCTTGTCAACGCCTAAAAGGAGCGGCGTTTTTCCAGCGTAGCGCAGTGTTGACATCAGCAGGATATCCACCGCCTGCGCCATACATTCTATAGAGTATACGCCCGGCAGTATCGGCTCTTCCGGGAAGTGTCCGAGAAAGATGTCCATTTTAGGATCCACGAAAAAGACGGCGCGGATATCCTCTCCGGGGCTCAAATCTTCTACCGATGTCACCAGAAGCATCGGCTCACGGTGCGGCAGGATCGTTTTGATCTCATCTTGATTCAGCTTCATAACGCAATTTACCCGTTCTGAAAGTTGGCGTGACGCTTTTCCAGGAACGCGCCCATGCCCTCCTTCTGGTCGGCGGTGGCGAAGCACATGGCGAACAGCTCGTTCTCCACGGCGATGCCGTCGTCCATGTCCATCTGCATGCCCCGGTCGATGCAGGCCTTGGCATACTTCACGGCGATGGGGGCGTTCTTGGTAAAGGACTTTGCCATCTCCAGCGCGCCGTCCATGAGCGCTTCCAGGGCAAAGACAGCGTTGACAAGGCCAATCTTTTCCGCCTCGTCGGCCTTGATCATCTTACCGGAGAAGATCAGCTCCTTGGCCTTGGCCACGCCTACGCGGCGGGGCAGGCGCTGGGTGCCGGAGAAGCCGGGGGTGATGCCCAGGCCCACCTCGGGCTGGCCGAACTTGGCCTTCTCGGAGGCCAGGATGATGTCGCAACTCAGCGCCAGCTCACAGCCGCCGCCCAGAGCGAAGCCGTTGACCGCGGCGATGGTGGGGAACTCCAGCTTTTCGATGCGGCGCATAAGGGCGCTGCCCCGCTGACCCCAGCGGCGGCCGCCGTCCAGATCCAGCGGATACTGCTCGCCGATGTCGGCGCCGGCCACGAAGGAGCGTCCCTCGCCGGTAAGGATCAGGCAGCGGACGTCCCGGTCGCTCTCCAGCGCCGCCACTACCTGCTCCAGCTCCGTGATGACGGTGCCATTCAGGGCGTTCAGAGCCTCGGGCCGGTCAATAGTCACGATGGCGATTTGATCTTGCTTTTCATAACGGATAGTCTGATACATGAGAGTCGTCTCCTTGCGGCAATTATCAAATGGTTTGAAAAAAGGGGGAATCGCTTGGTTGGAGCGATTCCCCCGCTGTGATCGCTCAGTATACGGAAGCAGGCTTCAGTTTTCCTCCGCCATCCTCTTATACTTGGCGTATCGCGCCTTTACATCGGCGATCTCCTTGGCGTAGAGTGCGTCCGCCTTCTCCGGGAAGTTGTTCTTCAGGGAGGCGAAGCGGTTCTCGCCCATGAGGAAGTCCATAAGCTTGTCGGTGTCGGGTTCCTTGGAATCCAACTGGAAGGGGTTCTTGCCCTCGGCGATGCGGCGGGGGTCGTAGCGGTACAGGTGCCAGTAGCCGCACTCCACCGCCTTCTTCATCTCCTCCTGCGTGCAGCCCATGCCCGCCTTGATATGCTGCTCCAGACACGGGCAGTAGCAGATCACGATGGAGGGGCCGTCATAGGCTTCCGCCTCGCGGAATGCGCGGAGCGTCTGCGCCTGATCCGCGCCCATTGCCACCTGCGCCACGTACACATAGCCGTACTGCATCAGGATGCCGCCCAGATCCTTCTTGGACACCTGCTTGCCGCCGGCGGCGAATTTCGCCGTGGCACTGGTGGGCGTTGCCTTGGACGCCTGTCCGCCGGTGTTGGAGTACACCTCGGTATCCAGCACCATCAGATTCACGTTGCGGTTCTGCGCCATCACGTGGTCGATACCGCCGAAGCCGATGTCATACGCCCAGCCGTCGCCGCCGATCGCCCAGACGGATTTCCGCGCCAGATACTCGCGGTTTTCCAGAATGTACGCGGTGTCGTCGTTCTGGGGAGCCGCCTCCACGGCGGCGAGCAGCGCGTCGGTCACGGCGCGGGACTTGGTGCTGTCGTTCCAGTCCTTCAGATAGGCGGCGATGGCGTCCACCGCCACACCCTGCGATTGCAGCTTCTCCAGATGCACCATCAGCTCCTTGCGGATGATGTCCTGCGCGTGGAAGAAGCCGTAGGCGAACTCGGCGTTGTCTTCAAACAGGGAGTGCTCCCATGCGGGGCCGTGGCCGTGGCAGTCCTTGCAGTAGGGCAGGATCGGCGCGCCGCCGCTGATGGCGGAGGAGCAGCCGGCGGCGTTGCCGGCGTACATGTGGTCGCCGAACAGCTGGCTCAAAAGCTTGATGTACGTGGTCTCCGCGCAGCCGGCGCAGGCAGCGGAGAACTGGAAGTAGGGCTTGGCGAACTGGATGCTCTTCACGGACTTGTCGCTGATAACGTCCGGCTTCAGATACTTCTCGTCCATCGCCACCTGATCGAACAGGGGCTGCTCCGCCTTCATGTCCTCGAAGGGCACCATGGTCAGGGCACCCTCGGCGGGGCACGCCGTCAGGCACACGCCGCAGCCCAGACAGTCGTAGGGGGAGATCTGCATACGGAAGCCGTAAGCGGGTGCCTCCTTGCCCAGACCCTTGGCGGGGGCGGTGACGAAGGCGGCGGGCACCTGTGCCTGCTCCTCCCCGGTCAGCAGCACCGGACGGATGGCGGCGTGGGGACAGCTCATAGCGCAGCGGTTGCACTGGATGCACGCCGCCGGATCCCACTTGGGAACGGCGGTGGCAACGCCGCGCTTGGAGAAGGCGGAGGTGCCGTTCTTCCACGTGCCGTCCAGCACGCCGTGCTTCTGGAACACGGACACGGGCAGCTTGTCGCCCTGCTGACGATCCATGGGGAGGACGATGTCCTTGACGAAGGGCGTGGCGTTGATCTCGGTGGCAGGCGCGTCCTGCGCCGCTGCCCACGCAGCGGGGATCTCCACCTTCACGGCGGCATGGATACCCACATCCACCGCCTTGTCGTTCAGATCCACGATCTTCTGTCCCGCCTTCTTAAAGTAGGTGGCGTAATTGTTCTTCTTCATATCCGCCACGGCAACGTCCATGGGGATGACCTTCGTCAAGGCGAAGAACGCGCCCTGCAGGATGTTGTTGGTGTGCTTGCCCAACCCCACCTCCGCCGCCAGCTTTGCGGCGTCGATGATGTAGAAGTCGGCGTGCTTCGCGGCAAGATCGCGCTTCATCTTGGCGGGGAGCCGCGTCTCCAGCTCCTCCACCGACCACGGGCAGTTCAGCAGGAACGTGCCGCCGTCCTTCAGATCCTCGGTGAGATCGTACTTTTTCACATAGGTGGGCGCGTGGCACGCCACGAAGTCGGCGGAGGACACCAGATAGGTGCTGCGGATGGGCGCGTCGCCGAAGCGCAGATGGCTCTGGGTCAGACCTCCGGATTTCATGGAGTCGTAGGAGAAGTACGCCTGTGCGTACTTCTCCGCCACAAGCCCGATGGTGCTGATGGCGTTCTTGTTGGCACCCACAGTGCCGTCGCCGCCCAGACCCCAGATCTTGCAGGAGATCTCGCCGGGATGGGGGAACTCCACGTTCTCATACGCAAGGGAGGTGTGGGTCACATCGTCGTTAATGCCGATGGTGAAGCTGTTCTTGGGTGCATCCTGCCGCAGATTGTCGTACACGGCGATCAGCTGGCCGGGGGTGGTGTCCTTGCTGGACAGCCCGTAGCGACCGCCCACCACGCGGATGTCGCCGCGTCCCGCCTGATTCAGTGCCGTGACCACGTCCAGATACACAGGCTCGCCCACGGAGCCGGTCTCCTTGCTGCGATCCAGCACCGCAATACGCTTGCAGGTGGCGGGAATGGCGGCGGAGAAATCAGGCACGGAGAAGGGGCGGTACAGGTGGATCTGCACCACGCCCACCTTGCGGCCCCGGCTGTTGAGATAGTCCACCGTCTCCCGCAGAGCCTCGGTGACGGAGCACATGGCCACGACCACCTCCTCGGCGTCGGGCGCGCCGTAGTAGTTGAACAGCTTGTAATCCCGCCCCGTCAGATTGTTGATCTCGTCCATATAGTGCTGCACCGTTCCGGGCACGATGGCGGACTTGACGTTGGCACCCTCCTTGCACTGGAAGTACACATCGGGGTTGACGTTGTTGCCGCGGTTGGTGGGGTGCTCCGGGTTGAGGGACTGACGGCGGAACGCCTTCAGCGCGTCGTAGTCAATAAGACCGCGCAGCTCCTCATAGTCCAGTGCCTCGATGCGCTGCATCTCGTGGCTGGTACGGAAGCCGTCGAAGCAGTGCATGAAGGCGTACTTGGCTCCGATGGCGGACAGGTGTGCCACTGCCGCCAGATCCATCGCCTCCTGGGGGGAGGCGGACATCAGCATGGCGTAGCCCGTGGTGCGGCAGGTCATAAAGTCCGTATGGTCGCCGAAAATGGAGTGGTGGTTGCTGGTGACCACGCGGGAGGCGATGTGCATGACGCTGGGGAGGAACTGGCCGCCCATGGCGTACATCGCCGGGATCATCAGCATCAAACCCTGCGAGGAGGTAAAGGTGGTGGTCAGGGCACCCGCCTGCAGGGAACCGTGACAGGTGCCGGCGGCACCCGCCTCGGACTGCATCTGGATCACGTCCACCGGCGTGCCGAACAGGTTCTTTTTCCCCTTGGCGGACCACTCGTCCACCTTCTCCGCCATGGGGGAGGACGGCGTGATGGGATAGATCGCCGCCACCTCGGTAAAGGCATAGGCAGAATGGGCGGCGGCGGTATTGCCGTCCATGACCACATAATTCTTTTTGCTCATATTATTTTTCCCAACTTTCACTTTTCACCGTGGAAGGCTGCGATGTCTGCCTTCGCCATGTTCATAAAGATCGCGGTATCGCAGGAATATCCCACAAAGCGGACGCCCATTTCCAGCAGCCTTCTGCCGGACTCCGCAGAGTCGGCGAAGCAGCCCACCTGCACGCCCTTTGCCGCCGCCTTGCGGCAGATCTCGCCGATCAGCTCCATGACTCTGGGGTGGGTGATCTGCCCGATAATGCCGAGGGAGGCGGACAGGTCATAGGGTCCCACGAACACAATGTCCACGCCGTCCACGCTGAGGATCTCGTCCAGATTGTCGATGGCCTTCTGTCCCTCCGCCTGAAGGATCACCACCGTGTCCTGCGCCTGCGTGAAGTACTCCGCACCCGGCACCGCGCCGTAGGCGGCGGAGCGGACGAAGCGGCACGTGCCTCTGCTGCCGCGGGGGGAGAACTTCGCCGCGGAGACGGCGATCCTCGCCTGCTCTGCGGTGTCGATCTGGGGGATCATCACCGCGCCGGCACCCACGTCCAGAGCTTGGTCGATCCAGATGTCCGTTCCCCGGGGAACGCGCACCACGGGGCAGACGCCCGCCACGTTGGCGGCGCGGATCAGGTTTTGCAGGTTCTCAAAGGTGCCGGGACCGTGCTCCATATCCAGCAGCACGAAATCGTAACCGGCGTAGCCCGCCGCCTCCACGAAGGCGGGGTCAGAGGTGATCATAAAGGGGCCGAAAGCACCCTGTTCCGACGCCATAGCGGTCTTGAAGCTCTTGACTGTCTCCATGGTGGGCATTGTATTTTCTCTTTTCATAGCAAATCCTCCTCGTATAGTAGCAGCCTGTCAGGAAAGTGTTTCGACAAATTCACGGATGCGCTTCAAGCCCTCGCGGATGTTGTCCTCGCTGGTGGCATACGCCAGACGGACGAAGCCCTCGCCGCCCTCGCCGAAGCCGGTACCGGGGACGACCACCACGTGCTTCTCCTTCAGAAGACGCATGGCAAACTCCCGGGAGGGGATACCCAGCTGGGAGATATTGGGGAAGGCGTAGAACGCGCCCTTGGGCATAAGGCAGCTGACGCCCTTCATGTCGTTCAGCCCGCCGACGATGATCTCGCGGCGGCGGCGATACTGCCGCTTCATCTCCTCGACACACTCCTGGCTGCCGTTCAGCGCGGCCACGCCGCCCCACTGCACGCCCTCGTTCACGGAGGAGAGCACGTTTTCCAGCAGCTTCGTCATCACCACGATGACCTCCTCCGGTGCCGCCGCCCATGCCAGACGCATACCGGTCATGGCGTAGGTCTTGGAGAAGCCGTCCACGATAACGGTGCGCTCCTTCATACCGGGGAAGCTGGCAATGCTGGTGTAGGGCTCGTCGTCCCACAGCAGCTCGCGGTAGATCTCATCGGTGAGGATGTAGAGGTCGTTTTCCTTGGCGAAGTCCGCCAGCTGCCGCAGGTTCTCGGCACTTGCCACGCCGCCGGTGGGGTTGGAGGGGGAGTTGAGCAGGATCACCTTGGTCTTGGGCGTCAGTGCCGCGCGCAGGTCTGCCACGTCGTACATGAAGCCGTTTTCCTCCTTCAGCCGGACGGGCACGGGCACGGCTCCCACCTGCATCATCAGTCCCACATAGTTCGCCCAACCCGGATCGGGCACCAGCACCTCGTCGCCGATGTCCAGCATGGCGGTGCACGCCAGATTCAGCATACTGATGGCACCTGCGCCGATGAGGATCTCGCTGGGCTTGTACTCCAGACCGCGGCGTTTATAGAGATCGGACACCGCCTGCCGCAGAGCCGGAATACCGGCGTTGGGGGTATAGTGCGTCTCGCCCCGCTGTAAGGAGGCCACTGTCGCGTCGATGACGTGCTGGGGGGCGGTGAAGTCCGGCTCGCCCAGCGCGAAGCTGATGACATTGTCCAGCCCCGCCTGCATGGCGAACATCTCGCGAATGACGGAGTGGGGCGTCTTTTGGCTCTTGTTGGAAATAAATGACATGACGGTTCTTGTCCTTTCTGTTGGGAGTTTAATGTGCTTGCAAAATGGGCGCGACACCACACGTAGCCCTTGTCACCCGGTCGCGCCGCAGGAGGGAGAGTCTCCATGCAGATACAGGTGCGGCAGCGTGTGGTGTCGCTTCTATTGTGAGGGAGGGTAATTGCTTTTAGGCGTTGTACTTTTCCTTGTCCAGAATGCCCAGACGGCTGGCGATGCAGACCATGCCGCAGCAGTCGCCGGTCACGTTCAGGGTGGTAGCGGCCATATCCAGCAGGACATAGACGCCCGCCACCATCGCGGTGACCTCCTCGTTGGGCAGACCCATGGTTGCCAGGCAGATGGAGCACATCACGATGCCGCCGCCGGGGACGCCGGCTGCACCGGCGGAGCAGACCACGCACAGGACGACCATGAAGACCAGTTGCCACGGGGTGAAGTGGACGCCGAAGGCGTGCGCGCCGAAGAGGGTGTACACCGTGTACTCAATGGCTGCGCCGTCCATGTTGATGGTGGCGGCGGGAGCGGCACACAGGTCAACGACGTCATCGGGCACACCGTTTTTCTCCTTAGAGACCTCCATGGTCACAGGCAGCGTAGCCGCGCTGGACTGGGTGGAGAATGCCATCAGGATAACGGGGACAATGTTCTTGAAGAACTTGAAGGGCTTGACACGTCCGAAGAAACGGAGCAGCAGGGGCAGGACGATGAGCATGTGCACCAGAGAAGCACCCCACAGGGAGAGAACCATGGTGAAGATCTCCTTCAGGTTCTGGACGCCGGTGGTGCCCACCAGGTTGGCGATCAAGCAGAACACGCCGTAGGGAGCGACGGTCATAACGGTTGCCACCATTCTCTGCATGATGAGGTTGCAGCCCTCCACGACCATGGCGACCATGTCCACGGTATTGGCGTTCTTACGCATCTTGGTGATCATCACGCCGAAGAAGATAGCAAAAACGATGATCTGCACCAGCGTACCGTTGGCGAGAGAGGCGAACACGTTGTCGGGAACCCAACCCACGATGTTGTCCACCATGTTAACTTGCTGTACGCTGGAGTCCACTGTCGCCTGCAATACCAGACCAGTGCCCGCGCCGCTGATGGTAATGGCGAGACAGCCCAGAACACCTGCCACAGCGGAGGTGATGAAGGTATACAGCAGGAACTGACCGCCGATCTTCTTCAGCTTGGCGATGTCCGCCACGTTCGCGATACCGGCGATGATGCTGAACAGCACCAGGGGGTACACACACATTTTCAGGAGTCGAATGAACAGGGAGCCGATGAATGCCACATACGAGGCCTTCTCCTTGAAGATCAGACCCGCTATCGCACCGAGAACCAGCGCGATCGCCAGCTTTACGGGGATACTGAGCTTTTTCTTAGTTTTTGTTGCTTCACTCATGTTTTTTTCCTCCTCTTAACCATTTTCCTTTCACGTATTCTTTCCACAATGCGAAACTAAGTATCACAAAGTGGAATCTTGCCTATATTATTGCCAAAAGTTTGTCAAATGTCAATCCCGCATTTTTACCAAAAAAACTATCTTAATCTATTGCAAAACGACAAAAAAAGGGGTATTATTAAGGTGCGATTTCGCAATGTGGAAAGGGGTATATATGAAAGAGGGTACCGGACCGGTTCAGTCCATTGACCGGGTATTAGACATTTTAGAGACTTTGTCTGCAACGCCGACAGGGCTTTCCCTGTCGGATCTGGCGTCAGCCACCTCCCTGCACGCCAGCACCGCCCACCGGCTTTTGTCGGCTCTGGCGAATCGGGGGTACGTGCGGAAGGACCCGGACAACGGGAAATACCGCCTGACGCTGCGGCTCTACGAGATCTCCCGCCGCGTCTCCATGGTGCTGGATCTTTTCTCTGCCTCCAAGCCGATGCTGGAGAAGCTGTCCAACGACGCAAAGGAGATCGTACACTTGGTGGAACGGGACGGGAACGAGGTCGTGTACCTCCACAAGTTTGAGCCGTTCCTCCGCCCCATCAACATCACCTCCTCCGTGGGACTCCATAACCCCATGTACTGCACAGGCGTCGGCAAAAGCATTATGGCGTATCTGCCGGAGGACGAGGTGGAGAAGATCTGGAACGGCTCGCAGGTCGTCCAGTTCACGCCAAAGACCCTCACCACGCTGGAGGCTCTGCGGGAGGATCTGGTGCGTGCGCAGGAGCGCGGCTATGCCATCGACGATGAGGAGCACGATCTGGGCGTCCGCTGTATGGCAGCCCCGGTGCGGAACTGGAAGGGCGACCCCGTGGGTGCCATCAGCATCTCCGGTCCCGCCGCCAGAATGACGGACGACACCATGGCGCAGCTGGTCTCCCCCCTGCAAGAGACAGCCGGTGCCATCAGTCAGCTCATGGGCTGGCACACATAAGCGGCGAACCCGCCGCGCACAGAGAACAGTATCCCCGTCTCCGGGACTGCCAATGCGCTTGACAGCTCTCCCGGAGCCGGGGATATTCTGCTTTCGCCGTGGGATTTTCGGGCGTGGCGGCGCATATACTCTCCCAAAACGATTGGGAGGAATGACCATGGCTCAGCTTGATCCTATCACTTGCTTTCGTGGCGCGCACCCGGAGCAGGGCAGCTTACGGGTAAAGGTCACCGCCGCGCAGGGTATTTTCCCCATCCCCGGCGCGTCGGTGGAGGTCTACCGTGACTTCGGCACCGTGCGGGAGACGTTCTTCACCGGCGTCACCGACGCCTCCGGTATCGCGGAGAAGATCCTGCTTCCGGCGTTGCCGGTGTCGCTGGGTCTGTCGTCGGAGACGGCGGGCAGCAGCGGCACCGCCTACCGCGTCGCCGTGTGCCACCCGGACTTTCAGGAGCCGGAGCACCAGCAGGTGCTGGTGTTCCCCCGTATCGAGTCCGTGCTCGCCGTGTCGCTGCCGCCGCAGCGAGGGGAGGTGTAAGACCGTGCCCTATCCTGTGATCCCGGAGTACATCACCGTGCATCTGGGCGCGCCGGACGCCCCGGCGGAGAACGTCACCGTGACGTTTCCCCGGTACATCAAGGGCGTGGCTGCCAGCGAGATCTACCCCACGTGGGAGGAAAACGCCCTCCGCGCCAACGTGCTGGCGCAGATCTCCGTGGCACTGAACCGTGTCTACACCGAATACTACCGCAGCCGGGGGTACGACTTCGACATCACCAACAACACCCAGTTCGACCAAGCGTTCTCCCCGGATCAGGAGACGTTCGACAACATCAACGCCATCGTGGACGACAGCTTCAACAACTACATCGTCCGCCGCGGGAACATCGAGCCGCTGTACGCTCAGTTCTGCGACGGCGTCCGCACCCGCTGCCGCGGGCTGTCCCAGTGGGGCAGTCAGGAGCTTGCCGCCAAGGGCAAGACGTTCTGGGAGATATTGCAGCACTACTACGGGCAGGACATCGACCTGGTCTACAACGCCCCGGTGGGCGACAGCACCCCCTCCTACCCCGGCCGCCCGCTGACCGTAGGGAGCGCGGGCGAGGATGTCCGCACGCTCCAGCGTGAGCTGAACCGCATCCACAAGAACTACCCCGCCATCCCCGCCGTCGCCCACACCGACGGCGTGTTCGGCACGGACACCGCCGCCGCCGTGAAGGAGTTCCAGCGTGTCTTTGATCTGACGCAGGACGGCGTGGTGGGAAAAGCCACGTGGTATCGCATCAAATCCGTCTACAACGGCGTGAAAAGTCTCTCCGAGGTCACCAGCGAGGGACTGACCATCTCCGAGGCGCAGCGGGAGTTCCCCAAGGTGCTGCGGCGCGGCGACGTGGGCATCGGCGTGCAGACGGTGCGGTTCTATCTGGCGTTTCTGGGCTTCTTCCTGCCGGAGCTGCCGCACATCCGCATCTCCGACGTGTTCGACGACGAGCTGCGGGACGCGGTGCTGACCTTCCAGCGCCTGTACGGTCTGACGGTGGACGGCACGGTGGGACGCGACACGTGGAACACGCTCCAGAACGTCTACGAGCAGACGCTCCAACAGCTCCCCGCCGCGTACCAGAGCTTTGCGCGGGAGATCTATCCCGGTCATTTTCTGGTGGAGGGCGACACCGGCGAAGCCGTCGCCCTACTGCAAACGCGGCTGAACCAGCTGGCGGCGCGGGATCCCTCGCTGCCGACGCTCACCGCAGACGGTATATTCGGCGCGGCCACCGCCGCGGCGGTGCGCGCCCTGCAAACGCGGCTGGGGTACAGCCCCACCGGCGCGGTGGGGCCGGTGCTGTGGTCGTATATCATCACCCAAGGGCAGGGCTACGGCGTCATGTGAGCGCGCAGTACAGAAAAAGAGCACCCCGCAGGGTGCTCTTTTTTCTGTATTACCGCGCCATACTATCCTCCTAATATCCCATATTACCTAAAAAGTATGATACGACCCCTGCAAATCTTGTCAATATGCGGTTTTCACGGATTGCAAAAACCGGCGGAATACAGTATAATGACTTGACTAAAAAATAGGGAGCGACCCGTTATGATACTCATACTTCAGAAAAACACCCCGGAGCCTGCCATCCGTCAGCTGCTGGCGCAGCTGTCGCTGCAAAACGTCAAGGGCGGCTGTGTCGCCGGGGAGGACAACATCCTCCTGCCTCTGGTGGGCGAGACGTGGCGGCTGGATCCCACCGCTCTGCAAGCCCTGCCCTTCGTGCAGGAGGCGCGGCGGCTGACGCCGCCCTACCGCCTGTCGTCCCGGACGGCGCACCCGGAGAACACCGTCGTGCCCGTGGGCGAGGCGCGGTTCGGCGAGGACTTCTGCCTCATAGCGGGGCCCTGCGCCGTGGAGTCCGCCTACCAGCTGCAAACGGTCGCCCGCGCCGTGAAGAGCGCAGGCTGCCGGCTGCTGCGTGGCGGCGCGTTCAAGCCCCGCACGTCCCCCTACACATTTCAGGGGCTTGGCAGCGAGGGCGTGCGCCTGCTGGTGCAGGCGGGGCGCGAGAGCGGCCTGCCCACAGTGACGGAGATCACCGACGCCTCCCAGCTGGAGACGCTGGCGGAGGTGGACGTTTTGCAGGTGGGGGCGCGGAATATGCAGAATTACGCGCTGCTGCGCGCGCTGGGACAGGCGGGAAAGCCCGTGCTGCTCAAGCGCGGTGCTGCCGCCACCGTGGAGGAGCTGCTGCTGGCGGCGGAGTATCTGATGACCTCCGGCAGCACGCAGGTGATCCTCTGTGAGCGGGGCGTCCGCAGCGGGCTTACCCCCGCCCGCGCCGCGCTGGACGTGTCCGCCATCCCGGTGCTGAAAAGCCGGACGCACCTTCCGGTCATCGTGGACCCCAGCCACGCGGCGGGACGCGCCGAGCTGGTGGAGCCGCTGGCGCTGGCCGCCGTCGCCGCCGGAGCCGACGGTCTCATGGTGGAGGTACACGACCGCCCCGCCACCGCCCTGTCCGATGGGGCGCAGTCCATTACGCCCGCCGCCTTTGCCGCGCTGGCGGAGAAGGTCACGCGTCTGCGAAGCGCACTGCAATAAGAAAACCCGCCCCCATGGCTGCGCCATGGGGGCGGGTTCTTTGTCGCTTACATCCAGCGTGTCAGTGCTTTTTTCCACGGGCGGTAGAGCGCGTACCCCACCAGACCTCCGGCGGTGTTGCAGATGAGGTCGGTGACGTCCGACGTCCGGGCGGTGGGCAGCAGAGGCTGCACCAGCTCGATGCAGAGACTCAGCAGGAACGCCGCGCCCACCGTGCGGAAAACGCCCGCCCTGCCCCGGCGCACCACCGGCCACAGAATACCGAAGGGCACCGTCATCACCACGTTCAACGCCAGCTGACGGGCGGCGTTGCCGTATCCCGCCTTCAGATCCCGGAACGGCTCCATGTTCATGGGCACGTAGGGATGGTGCACGCCCCAGAGGGAGAGCACCGGAAGCACCGTCACCCACAAAACGCCCAGCAGGTAGACCCAGAACACCGTATGCACCGCCATGCGGCGGCCTCCCTCCCGTTTCCAGCCCCGCAGCAGCAGGAGATACACCGCCGCCAGCACCAGCAGATCCGGCGCGTACAGGGGCAGCACGAACGTAAAAAACTCCCGCGCCACAGCCTCACCTCCCGTCAACGTAGTATGCCCATTATGCCCGCTGGGCGCGGAAAAGTCAACGGTAATTCCCCGGCGTGGCAAAAGTGGCAAATGAAAACAATTTTTGAATGTCCGCCCCTGCCGCTTTTCAAATCGTGCCTGCGGTGGTACAATAGCACTAACAGAAATCAGTCACACAAGGAGGCTTTTTCCATGAAAAAATCTGTGCTCCGCGCCTATGCGCGGCTGATCGCCCGTACCGGCGTCAACATCCAGAAGGGGCAGGAGGTGTTTATCTCCGCCGATCTGGATCAGCCGGAGTTCGTGGCGATGCTGGTGGACGAGTGCTACAAGTGCAAGGCGAAAAAGGTGGTGGTGGACTGGAACTACCAGCCCCTGCAAAAGCTCCACGTCCGCCACCGCAGCCTGACCACGCTCTCCAAGGTGGAGGACTACGAGCTGACCCGCTGGCAGCACTATGTGGACACCATCCCCTGCCGCATCTACCTGCTCTCCGAGGATCCCGACGGTCTGAAGGGCATCGACCAGGAGAAGCTGGCAAAGAGCCAGCAGGCGAAATTCCCCATCATCAAGCCCTACCGCGACAAGCTTGAGAATCAGTACCAGTGGTGCATCGCCGCCGTGCCCGGCGAGGCATGGGCGAAGAAGCTGTTCCCCGGCCTGCGGAGATCTCAGGCGGTGGAGAAGCTGTGGGAGGCGATCCTGTCCACCTCCCGCGCCCTGGAGGGCGACCCGGAGGACAACTGGGCGCGCCACAACAAGGACATCCACCACCGCCGTGACTATCTCAACAGCCTGCACATCCGCCAGCTGCGCTACAAGAGCAGCACCGGCACGGACTTCACCGTGGGCATGATCCCGGAGGCGCATTTCTGCGGCGGCAGCGAGCGGAGCCTGCGGGGCGTCGTCTTTAACCCCAATATCCCCTCGGAGGAGTGCTTCATCTCCCCCAAGCGGGGCGAGGCGGAGGGCGTCGTCTACGCCACCAAGCCCCTGAGCTATCAGGGGCAGCTGATCGACAAATTCTGGATCCGGTTCCACGAGGGCAAGGCGGTGGAGTGGCACGCGGAGCAGAACAACGACCTGCTGACGAAGCTCATCACCATGGACGAGGGCAGCGCGTATCTGGGCGAGTGTGCGCTGGTGCCCTACGACAGCCCCATCCGCCAGTCGGGGCTGCTGTTCTACAACACGCTTTTCGACGAGAACGCCGCCTGCCATCTGGCTCTTGGCGCGGGCTTTGCCGACACCATCAACGACTTCGAGCACAGAACGCTGGAGGAGTGCCGCGCACTGGGCGTCAACGACTCCATGATCCACGAGGACTTTATGATCGGCTCACAGGACATGGACATCGACGGTCTGTGCGAGGACGGACGGGTGGTGCCCATCTTCCGCAAGGGCAACTGGGCGTTTTAAGACCGCGCCCCGCCGCGTCCCCCGGAAATAGACCCTTCCGCACCAGCCACCCGGACGAATGTCCGGGTGGCTTTCCCTGCGAACGGACGAAAATTGCCGGACGGCGGGGAAAAGCGGTTGTGTTAAGAGCGAAAACGGCGTATAATAGAGTGGTTAGAATATGATTTCGGGAGGCTCCCCTATGAAATTGATGGTACTCGACGGCAACAGCGTCGTCAACCGCGCCTTCTACGGCGTGGGCAAAACGCGTCTGCTGACCACCCGGCAGGGGCTGTATACCAACGCCATTTTCGGCTTCATCACCATGCTCCAGCGGCTGCTGGACGACGAAAAGCCGGAGGCGGTGTGCGTCGCCTTTGACCGGCGGGAGCCTACGTTCCGCCACACGGCGGATCCCGCCTATAAGGCGAACCGCAAGGGGATGCCCGACGAGCTGGCGCAGCAGATGCTGCCGCTGAAGCAGGTGCTGGCCGCCATGTCCATCCCCTGCTACGAGCTGACCGGCTACGAGGCGGACGACCTCATCGGTACCATCAGCCGCCGGTGCGAGGCGGAGGGCTGGGAGTGCGTGATCGCCACCGGCGACCGGGACAGCCTCCAGCTCATCACGCCCCACACCCGTGTCCGGCTCCTCAGCAGCAAGAGCGACACCGCCCGCAGCGTCACCGAGGACAGCTTCCGCGAGGAATACGGCTTCGACCCCATCCACATGATTGACCTGAAGGCTCTGGCGGGGGACGCCAGCGACAACATCTCCGGCGTGCCCGGTATCGGCGAAAAGACCGCCATGGGGCTGGTGCAGACCTACGGCAGCATCGACGACGTGTACCGCCACATCGACGAATTGCAGCTGCGCCCGTCGTCTTTATGTAAACTCAAGGACGGCGAATCCGCCGCCCGCCACAGCTACTGGCTCGCCACCATCGACACCCACGCCCCCTTGGCGTTCAAGCCGGAGGACAACGTGCGCCGGCCCTTTAAGCCGGAGCTGTACGACCTGTTTTTGAAGCTGGAATTTCAGAAGCTCATCGACAAGTACCACCTCTCCCCCGCCCGTGAAACGGAGGAATTGCCGAGATACACCGCCGCCGTGGAGATACTGGAGGAGCCCCGCCGGGCGGAGGAGTTGCTGACCCTGTGGCGCGGTGCCGATTACGTCACCGTATACGGCACACCGGAGCTGGACGCGCTGGCGGTGGAGTGCGAGGTGGGGGAGGACGCGTCCCTGATGGCGGAGCTGTATGAAAACCGATACACCGGCGACTGGCACGGCCTGCTGACCGCGCTCTTCTCCGCCAACATCCGGAAGGTGGGGCACAACGTCAAGGACATGATGCGCGCCCTGCTCTCTCAAGACCTGCCCGCCGACGGCTTCGTGTTCGACACGGTGCTGGCGGCATATCTGGTGGACGCCACCGCCGGAAGCTACGACCTGCCCCGGCTGTTCGTCAGCTACTTCAACGAGGAGCTGCCCCCTGCCGCCCACCTGCGTGCGGACGCCTTCAACCCCCTGCTGGGCGGCGGCGCGGAGGCGCAGGCCGCGCTGGACAGCTACACCTCCGCCGTCTCCGCGCTGTATGAGACGCTGCCGGGGCGGCTGACGGAGATGGGGCTGGACGCCCTGTACCGGGACATTGAGTTCCCCCTGTGCCGCGTACTGGCGGACATGGAGAACGCCGGGTTCCTCGTGGACAGGAACGCCCTTGCGGACTTCGGCGGAATGCTCCAGCGCGCCATGGACACAACGGAGCAGGCGATCTATACGGAGGCGGGGGAGACGTTCAACATCAACTCCCCCAAGCAGCTGGGCGTCATCCTGTTCGATAAGCTGGGGCTTCCCCACGGGAAAAAGACGAAAACCGGCTGGTCCACCAACGCCGACGTGCTGGAAAAGCTGCGGTACGACAGCCCGCTGGTGGAGAACGTCCTGCGCTACCGGCAGTACGCCAAGCTGAAAAGCACCTATGTGGACGGCATCCTGAAGGTCATCGACCCGGACGGCAGAGTCCGCACCAGCTTCCAGATGACCGCCACCGCCACGGGGCGGCTCAGCTCCACGGAGCCGAACCTGCAAAACATCCCCACCCGCACGGAGCTGGGCAGCGAGCTGCGCCGTATGTTCACCGCGCCGGAGGGCTGCGTGCTGGTGGACGCGGACTACTCCCAGATCGAGCTGCGGCTGCTGGCGCATATCTCCGGCGACAAGGTCATGCAGGAGTCCTTCCGCAGCGGTGCGGACTTCCACGCCGCCACCGCCGCCAAGGTGTTCCACGTGCCGGAGGACGAGGTCACGCCGGAGCTGCGCCGCCGCGCCAAGGCGGTGAACTTCGGCATGGTCTACGGCATCTCCGCCTTCTCCCTGTCCCGCGATCTGGGCGTGCCGGTGGCGGAGGCCAAGGGCTACATGGAGCGGTACTTTGAGACGTACAGCACCCTGCGGCAGTATATGACCGACATCGTGGCGCAGGCGGAGAAGGACGGCTACGTGGAGACACTGTTCCACCGCCGCCGCGCCCTTCCGGAGCTGAAAAGCAGCAACTTCACCCTGCGGGAATTCGGCAAGCGGGTGGCACTGAATATGCCGGTGCAGGGCACCGCCGCCGATATTATGAAGCTCGCCATGCTCCGCGTCCATGACCGCCTGCATCGGGAGGGTCTCCGCGCCCGGCTGCTGATGCAGGTGCACGACGAGCTGATCGTGGAGTGCCCGGAGGCGGAGCGTGAGCAGGTGGCGCGGATACTCACGGAGGAGATGGAGCACGCCGCCACCCTGTCCGTCCCCCTGACCGTGGACGCGCACTGGGGCAAAAACTGGCTGGAAGCGAAGGGATAAATGCTATGAAAACAATACGTATCGTACCCATGTCCGCCGAGCATATCAACGACGTGGCGGCTTTGGAGCTGGCGTGCTTCTCCCGCCCCTGGTCGCGGCAGATGCTTGCCGAGGAGCTGGACAACCAGTGCGCCGCCTTTCTGGTGGCGGTGGAGCCGGAGACGGAGAAGGTCATCGGCTATGCCGGGCTGCTGGTCGCCGCCGACGAGGGATATATCACCAACGTGGCGGTGGATCCCTCCCGCCGCCGTCAAGGCGTAGCGCAGCAGCTGCTGCAAGTGTTCGACAGCTTCGCCCGTGGCAGCCGTCTGGCGTTCCTGACGCTGGAGGTGCGCCCCTCCAACGCGGCGGCTGTTGCACTGTATGAGGGCTTCGGCTTCCGTGAGGCGGGACGGCGCAGGAACTACTATGATCTGCCCAAGGAGGATGCCCTCATCCTCACCAAATACTACACGGAGGAGGCGGCACAATGAACATTCTCGCCTTTGAGTCCTCCTGTGACGAGACGGCGGTGGCGGTGGTGCGAGACGGACGGCAGGTGCTGTCCGACGCCATTCTCTCTCAGGCGGATATGCACGCCCTGTACGGCGGCGTGGTGCCGGAGATCGCCTCCCGCAAGCACGTAGAGGCGATCGCCGCCCTGACGGACAAAGCCCTCTCCGATGCGGGTCTCACGAAAAAAGACGTGGACGCCGTGGCGGTCACCTACGCGCCCGGTCTTATCGGCGCGGTGCTGGTGGGCGTCAGCTTCGCCAAATCCGCCGCCTACGCACTGGGCGTGCCGCTGATCCCCGTCCACCATGTACGGGGTCATATCGCCGCCAACTATCTGGCGTTCCCGGAGCTGGAGCCGCCCTTCGTGGCACTGGCCATCTCCGGCGGCAACACCCTGCTGGTGGACGTGGCGGACTACACCTGCATGACCGTCCTCGGCTCCACCCGCGACGACGCGGCGGGGGAGTGCTTCGACAAGGCGGCGCGGGTGCTGGGGCTCCCCTACCCCGGCGGCAAGCCCATGGACGAGCTGGCGCAGCAGTCCCAAGGGGGCAAATACGACCTGCCCAGTGCCCACGTGGCCGGCGCGGAGCTGGATATGAGCTTCTCCGGGCTGAAAACGGCGGTGGTGAATCTGGCGCACAACGCCCGGCAGAAGGGCGAGGAGCTGGACGCCCCCGCGCTGGCGCGGGATTTCGCCCGCGCCGTGTCCGGGGATCTGGTGCCCCGCGCCATGCGGGCGTTGGAGCTTACCGGACGCAAGACGCTGGTGGCAGCCGGCGGCGTGGCGGCCAACTCCGTCATTCGCGGCGACCTGCTGGAAGCCTGCGGCAAGGCCGATGTCCGGCTGTTCCTGCCGCCCCTGAAGTGGTGCGGTGATAACGGCGCGATGATCGGTGCCCAAGGGTACTATGAGTATTGCGCCGGGCGCACCGCCGACCTCGACCTGAACGCCTACGCCACCATGGATCTGGGCGACCCCACCTTTTGACCCCGCCTCCCTCCGTAAAAAACGGAGGGAGGCTTTTGTCAACTTTACGTAAAGCCTCCGTTTCCGCCTCCGGGGTGCACCATTTCGCCCGCCGCCGTCAGAAAACGACGTTATGTAAAGTGAACAACCTGTGTTTCGCGGGCGAAAGTATCGTTTTTGCGCTCTCTCTTTTTCCACGTTTTTCGATTTTTCAGCGTAACTGCGCGGTTTTCCCCGCTGTGGAAAAAGTGGTGGAAACTGTGGATAACTATTTGTAAAATTTATGTTATGTAGAATTATGTCAAACGGTTGTAAAGCCCTTCGCATTGTCTCCACCGTGGGTTTTTGTGTGTAATTCCCTCTAAAATCGCCGCATCCTCTCCCCTTTCGCCGAACCGTGTCGCTTTCCCCCGGAAACGCCCTCCGGAGGTTTTCCAACTTTTCCGCCGGGTCGCCCTCCGGTGTAAACCTCCGATTACATTATGTATATTTCTTCCCGGCACCTGCCTACCTCCCCGGTGGGTACGCCGCAGCCCCGCCGCTCCCGGACTCCCGAAGCCACCGCTTTGGAACCCCGGAGCCAACCGTTTCAAAAACCCGCAGGATCCCGAAGAAAAGCAGTTGACGGCGACGCCAGAATATGCTATACTACCGTTCGGCGCAATATGCTTGTGTGGCTCAGTTGGTAGAGCAGCTCACTCGTAATGAGCAGGTCGCCGGTTCGAGTCCGGCCACAAGCTCCAAAAGCAGCACCCCACCGGGGGTGCTGCTTTTTTCCCCCAAATCTCCTCATTTCCCAACAGAACAGCCAAAATCCCGTCCCCACAGCCTGTGTATTTGCACATTTTTCCGTCTGGCACGCCCCGCCGGAACCGTGTATAATGTATAGTGGAACAAAAAGAAACATCCGTGCCCAGCACGGAGGAGGGAGGCACAAATGCAGATCACACAGCTCAACAAGGTGCTGGTAGCGAATCGCGGCGAGATCGCCGTGCGGATCTTCCGCGCCTGCTACGACTTAGGGCTCCACACCGTCGCAATCTACTCCAACGAGGACACCTACTCCATCTTCCGCACCAAGGCGGACGAGGCGTATCTGGTGGGCGAGAAGAAATCGCCGCTGGGTGCGTATCTGGACATCCCCGGCATCATCAGCCTTGCCCGCCGGCGGGGCGTCACCGCCATCCACCCCGGCTACGGCTTCCTGTCCGAGAACGCCGACTTCGCCCGCGCCTGCGAGGCAAACGGCATCCTGTTTGTGGGTCCCTCTGCCGACGTTCTGGCAAAAATGGGCGACAAGCTCAGTGCCAAGGAGATCGCGCTGGAGTGCGGCGTCCCCACCATTCCCGGCTGCACCGAGCCGCTGCGGGACGCCGACGACGCGCTGGAAAAGGCGGTCAGCTTCGGCTTCCCCGTGATCCTGAAGGCCGCCGCCGGCGGCGGCGGACGCGGTATGCGCCGCTGCGACCGCCCGGAGGAGGTCAAGACCGCCTACGAGCTGGTGCACAGCGAGGCGGAGAAATCCTTCGGCTGCGGCGACATCTTCATGGAAAAATTCCTCGTGGAGCCAAAGCACATCGAGGTGCAGATCTTGGCGGACAAATACGGCAATGTCTACCATCTGGGCGAGCGCGACTGCTCTCTCCAACGCCGGTATCAGAAGGTGGTGGAGTTCGCCCCGGCATGGTCGGTGCCCCACGAGACGGTGGAAGCTCTCCGCCGCGACGCGGTGAAGATCGCCCAGCACGTGGGCTACGTCAGTGCCGGCACCGTGGAATTTCTGGTGGACAGGGACGGCAGCTACTACTTCATCGAGATGAACCCCCGTATTCAGGTGGAGCACACCGTCACCGAGATGATCACCGGCGTGGACATCGTCCGCGCCCAGCTGCTCATCGCCGCCGGCTATCCCCTCAGCTGCCCGGAGATCGGTCTGACGAAGCAGGAGGACGTCCACTTCAACGGCTACGCCATCCAGTGCCGCGTCACCACGGAGGATCCCTCCAATAACTTCGCCCCCGACAACGGCAAGGTCACGGCGTACCACTCCCCCGGCGGCTTCGGCGTCCGTCTGGACGGCGGCAACGTGGGCGTGGGCACCGTCATCTCCCCCTACTACGACTCCCTGCTGGTGAAGGTCACCAGCTGGGACAGCACCTTTGCCGCTGCCTGCCGCAAGTCCGCCCGTGCCATCAACGAGGTACGCGTCCGCGGCGTCAAGACCAACATCCCCTTCGTCACCAACATTCTGGCGCACCCCGTTTTCATCAACGGCCAGTGCCACACCAAGTTTATCGACGAAACGCCGGAGCTGTTCGAGCTGATGGACTCCCGCGACCGCGCCACCCGCGTCCTGCGGTACATCTCCGAAATTCAGGTGGCAAACCCCAACGCCGAGCGTCACCAATACGACATCCCCCGCTTCCCTGAGGCGAAGGAGCCTCTGGGTCCCGGCCTCAAGCAGCTGCTGGACGCGGAGGGCCCCGACGCGGTGAAGCGTTGGGTGCTGGAGCAGAAGAAGCTGCTGCTTACCGACACCACCATGCGCGACGCCCACCAGAGCCTCCTGTCCACCCGTATGCGTACCCGCGACATGGTCAAGGGAGCCGACGGCGTGGCGGACATCCTCCGGGACTGCTTCTCTCTGGAGATGTGGGGCGGTGCCACCTTCGACGTGGCGTACCGCTTCCTCCACGAGTCCCCGTGGGAGCGTCTCCGCCTGCTCCGCGAGAAGATCCCCAACATCCCCTTCCAGATGCTGCTGCGCGGCTCCAATCTGGTGGGCTACGCCAACTATCCCGACAATCTGGTGCGCGCCTTCGTGGAGGAGGCCGCCCAGCGGGGCATCGACGTGTTCCGCGTCTTTGACTCTCTGAACTGGCTGCCCAGCATGGAGATCGCCATGGAGGAGGTGCTCCGCCAGAACAAGCTGCTGGAGGCCACCATGTGCTACACCGGCGACATTCTGGACGAGACGAAGGACAAATACACCCTCAAGTATTATGTCAACCTCGCCAAAGAGCTGGAAAAGCGCGGTGCCCACATGCTGGCGATCAAGGATATGTCCGGTCTGCTGAAGCCCTACGCCGCCAAGAAGCTGGTGTCCACTCTGAAGCAGGAGGTGGGTCTGCCCATCCACCTGCACACCCACGACACCACCGGCAATCAGGTGGCGGCTCTCCTGCTGGCAGCGGAGGCGGGCGTGGACGTGGTGGACGTGGCGTGCGCGCCTCTGGCGGGTCTCACCAGTCAGCCGTCTCTGGACGCGGTGGTGGCGGCTCTCCACGGCACGGAGCGAGACACCGGTCTTGACCTGCGCCGGGTGCAGGAGCTGAGCAACTACTGGGAGGACGTGCGCCTGCGGTACGAGAGCTTCGACCACGGCCTGAAGTCCTCCACCACCGACATCTACCGCTACGAGATCCCCGGCGGTCAGTACACCAACCTCCGCCCGCAGGTGGAGTCTCTGGGCCTCGGCGACCGGTTCGAGGAGGTCAAGGAGATGTACAAGACCGTCAACGATATGCTGGGCGACCCGGTGAAGGTCACGCCCTCGTCCAAGGTAGTGGGCGATCTGGCGATCTTCATGGTGCAGAACGACCTGACGCCGGAGAACATCGTCCGCCGCGGCGAGGCACTGGCGTTCCCCGACTCCGTGGTGTCCTACTTCAAGGGCATGATGGGTCAGCCGGCGTGGGGCTTCCCGAAGGATCTGCAAAAGGTCGTCCTCAAGGGCGAGGAGCCCATCACCTGCCGTCCCGGCAAGCTGCTGCCCCCCGTGGACTTCGACCAGCTTCGTCAGGAGGTGGAGCGGTTCCGCGCCGACCCGGAGAAAAAGGATCTCATCTCCTACGCCATGTACCCCAAGGTCTACGAGGACTTCTGCCGTCACCGCAAGGAGTACGGCTACATCACCCGCATGGGCAGCCACGTGTTCTTCAACGGCATGGCTCTGGGCGAGACGAACAAGATCAACATTGAGGACGGCAAAACGCTGGTCATCAAGTATCTGGGTCTCGGCGACCACAACAGCGACGGCACCGTCAACGTCCAGTTCGAGCTGAACGGTATGCGCCGCGAGGTCTCCGTCCGTGACCCCCACGCCTCGGAGCAGACCCGTCAGGCGACGCTGGCGGACGAATCCGATCCCCTGCAAGTGGGCACCTCCATCCCCGGCATGGTGTCCAAGCTCTCCGTCAAGCAGGGCGACCGCGTGGAGAAGGATCAGGTGCTGGCAGTCATCGAGGCGATGAAGATGGAAACCGCCATCACCGCCCGCACCGCCGGCACGGTAAAGACCGTCCGCGTCAAGGAGGGGCAGCCCGTCAAGGCGAAGGAGCTGCTGATGGTGCTGGAGCCGTAACATACGCCCCGCCTATAAACCCCAAGCCGCCGCAGGCGCGTCCTGCGGCGGCTTTTTCCTGCCCCCTCGCCGGCGCAAGTCCGTATTGACAGCGCGGCAAAACTGGTATATACTGTCATTAACGCGACGGGCATCCCCGCCGCTGACAAGAAAATATGTTTAAGTTCTGTGACGTCGTGTGGCTGCCCACCGTAAAGACCGTGCATCGGTCAGGGGGCAGTTTTGAAGGAATCAGGGTATCAAACCCGCCGCGGACGGCACTGTGAGCGCAAGGAAATGACCGAAACAGCGCAGCTGTTGGGTAACGCCGCCATTGGAGCGCACGCTCTGAGAAGGTAGGTCATGTACGGGAGAACCGGTATAGCACGGCGGTTTTCGCGGCGCGAGGACAGTAGAATTGCACGAAGGAGAACTTGTTTGCAGCGGCGCACCCTCGTTGTAACGGAAGCAGGAACACGCGCTGGCAGGAAGACTGTCAGCTTTTTTATACCTGCACGCGCCGCTCTCCGCCAGTGGCGCATTCAATTTGTCAAGCCATGGCGATCGAACGGGGTCGTCAGCTTTCCATAACAGGGCGAGAGAGGTTTGCCGACCTCTCTCGCCCATTCCCATTTATATTCTCAGAATTCCGCGTTGCCCACCGTTCTCGGGTGCAGCTCCACGTCGCGGATGTTGCTCACGCCGGTGAGATACATCACCATCCGCTCGAAGCCCAGCCCAAAGCCCGCGTGCTTGCAGCTGCCGTACCGCCGCAGATCGCAGTACCACCAGTAGTCCTCCGGATTCATGCCCAGCTCCCGGATGCGTCCCTCCAGCAGCTCCAGCCGCTCCTCGCGCTGGCTGCCGCCGATGATCTCGCCGATACCGGGCACAAGGCAGTCGGCGGCGGCGACCGTCTTGCCGTCGTCGTTCAGGCGCATATAGAACGCTTTGATCTCCTTGGGATAGTCGGTGACGAACACCGGCTTCTTATAGACCTGCTCTGTCAGATACCGCTCGTGCTCCGTCTGGAGGTCGGTGCCCCACTCCACCTTGTAATCGAACTTGTCGTTGTTCTTCTTCAGGATCTCCACCGCCTCGGTGTAGCTGACCCGTCCGAAGTCGGAGGACGCCACGTGCTCCAGCCGCTCCTTCAGCCCCTTATCCACGAAGCTGTTGAAGAAGTCGATCTCCTGGGGGCACCGCTCCAGCACCCGCCGGATAATATACTTGATCATATCCTCGGCCACGTCCATGTCGCCCGCCAGATCGCAGAACGCCATCTCCGGCTCGATCATCCAGAACTCGGCGGCGTGCCGCTGGGTGTTGGAGTTCTCGGCGCGGAACGTGGGGCCGAACGTATACACATCGCCGAACGCCATGGCGAAGTTCTCGGCGTTCAGCTGCCCGGACACAGTCAGGCTCGCTTTCTTCCCGAAGAAATCCTGGGAATAGTCCACCTGACCGTCCGCCGTCTTGGGCACGTTGTTCAGATCGAGGGTGGTCACCTGGAACATCTCGCCTGCGCCCTCGCAGTCGCTGCCGGTGATGATCGGCGTCTGCACGTACACGAACCCGCGGCTCTGGAAGAACTCATGCACCGCGTAGGCGGCCACGGAGCGGACGCGGAAGGTGGCGGAAAACAGGTTCGTCCGGGGACGCAGATGCTGGATCGTCCGCAGGAATTCCACGCTGTGCCGCTTCTTCTGCAAAGGATAGTCGGGGGTGGACTTTCCCTCCACCTCTACGCTGTGCGCCTTGACCTCCAGCGGCTGCTTCGCCTCCGGCGTCAGCACCACGGTGCCCTTCACGATCAACGCCGCGCCTACGTTCTGTGCGGCGATCTCCTTGTAATTATCCAGCTCCTCGGCGGACATGACCACCTGCAAATTGCGGAAGCAGGAGCCGTCGTTCAGCTCAATAAAGCCGAAGGTTTTCATGTCGCGGATGGTCTTTGCCCAGCCGCAGACGGTGACCTCCTTGCCGCCCAGTGCCTCCTGATCGGCGAAGATCGCCGCGATCCTTGTACGTTCCATATCACTTTCACCTTTTCCTGAGTAGTTTTGCGGTAGTTTTTACAATAAACACTATTATAAACCAAAGCGCAGTGTTTTACAAGGCTGATTTTCCCCCGTCCTCCGCGCCCCATGCGCGGAATCACCCCCATACCGAAAAAAAGAAAGCCCTCCGGCTTTCTTTTTTTCCTATCCGAGCAGAGCCTCCAGCTCACTCTGTGAAGCAAACCCCACAGACTTGTTCACCAGCTGCCCGTCCTTGAATACCAGCAGCAGGGGGATGCTCTCCACGCCGTATGCCGCCGCCAGCGACATATTCTCATCCACGTTCACCTTCACCACGGTGACGTCCGGCCTGTCGGCGGCAAGCTGCTCCAGCACAGGCCCCAGCATACGGCACGGGCCGCACCAGCCGGCCCAGAAATCCACCAGCACCGTCCCCTTTGCCTCCAGCACCTTCTCCCGGAACTCGTTCTCGTTTACGTGTAACAGTGCCATCTGAAAAAACCTCCTTTACCGGGCTTCCAGCCCTTTTTCCAAGCACACCAGACGCACGCCCGGTATGCCGTTAAACACGCCCTCCACAACGCCCACCTCGGCGTATCCCAGCTTCGCATACAGTGCGCGGGCGGGCGTGTTGCGCGCATTGGTGTCCATCCGCAGACAGAGCCGTCCCGTCTCCCGCGCCAGCTTTTCATAGAACGCCACGAACGCCGAGCCGTACCCCCTGCCCTTCACCTCCGGGTCAACCACCAGCGTGTGCAGCACCAATACCTGCTCCGGTGCCGCGTCGCTGTGCCACCGGCACTGGGCGTACTGCTCCATCTGGTTCTGGTCGATCTTGGCGGCGGCAACCACGCGCCCGCCGTCCTCCATGACGTACAGCGTCCCCGCCTCCAGCGCGGCGCGCGCCGTCTCCTCCGTGGGATATACGCCCCGCGTCCACCCGGTGGTCAGCAGTCCCTGCTCCTCCCGCGTCAGCAGCGCGTCATAGATCCCCGCCACGGCGGGAATATCCGCCGCCGTGCCCTTTCGTATTACCATCTGTCCCTCCTCATCTCACCGCCCACCACACCGCCAGCGCGATCTGCGCCGCCAGTATGGCGGGTACGCCCCACACGAAATACCAGTGCTTCGTCTTGTGGTGAAACACCCGCATCCCGGCCAGCGCGCCTACGCTCCCGCCCAGCAGCGGCAGCAAAAACAGCGTCCTTTCCGATACCCGCCACGCCCCGCGCCGCGCCCGACGCTTGTCCGCGCCGTACACGGCGAACGTGACCACGTTGATGACCGCCAGCCACAGTGCCAGCACCCCCGCCGGGGTGGACAAAAGCTCCCCCACCGTCAGTCCGCCTTCCGCAGCTTCGCCAGCTCCGCCGCCGTGGCGGCGGCCAGCCTTGCGTTATTATACACCAACTGGATGTTGGCGTCCAGACTGCTGCCGCCGGTGATGTCCTTGATCTTCGCCAGCAGGAACGGCGTGGTGGCTTTGCCGTGGATACCCTGCGCCTTGGCGTCCTCCACCGCCTCGTCGATGGCCTTGTTGATCACGTCCGCATCCATGGAGTACGCCTCCGGGATGGGGTTCGTCACCAGCATACCGCCCCGCAGACCCAGCTCCCGCTTGACGTGGAACGCCTCCGCCAGCTGTGCGGGGCTGTCCAGCCGGTAGTCCACGCCGAACCCGGACTTCCGGGTGTAGAACGCCGGCAGCTCCTCGGTCTGGTACCCGATGACCGGCACGCCGTGGGTCTCCAGATACTCCAGCGTCAGCCCCAGATCGAGAATGGACTTTGCACCGGCGCAAATGACCATGACCGGCGTCTCCGCCAGCTCCTCCAGGTCGGCGGAAATGTCCATGGTGGTCTCCGCGCCCCGGTGTACGCCGCCGATACCGCCGGTGGCAAACACCTCGATCCCCGCCATGGCGGCGATCATCATGGTGGTGGTCACGGTGGTGGCGCCGTCCCGCTTCTCCGCCACTAAAATGGGCAGATCCCGGCGGCTGGCCTTGGTGACGCCCGCCCCGGTCTTGCCCAGATAGTCGATCTCCTCCGGCGTCAGTCCGGCCTTCAGCCGCCCGCCGATAATGGCGATGGTGGCGGGCACCGCGCCGCCGTGGCGTATGATCTTCTCCACGTGCAGTGCCGTCTCCACATTCTGGGGATAGGGCATCCCGTGGCTGATGATGGTGCTCTCCAACGCCACCACAGGCTTCCCCGCGTCCAAAGCCGCCTGCACCTCCGGTGCCACATCCAAATACCGATTCATATTATTGTGCCTCCTTATTGAGAATATACCGTATATTTTCCCAGCTCATGCCGGGGTGGATCGTCTCTTGTGCGGTGCAGGCGAGCGCACCCGCGCCCACCGCCATCTCCGCGCACTCCGCCAGCGGCTTCCCCCTTGCGATGCACGCTGCCAACGCCGCCGCCATGGCGTCGCCGCCGCCGGTGGCGTTCACGGCGCGTACCTGCGGGCAGGGCAGGCGCACCTCGTTCCCGTCCCGATCCGCGCCGTACAGCCCCTCCGTGCTCAGGGAGATATACACCTGCTCCACGCCCTTGTCCAGCAGCACCCTTGCCGCCCTATGCACATCCTCCTCCGTGCGGATGGCAACGCCGCTGAGCAGCTCCGCCTCCATGCGGTTGGGCTTCAACGCCGTCAGCCTGTCCAGCACCGGCAGCAGCTTGGGAGCCTTGATGGTGCTCACCGGGTCGGCGAGTATGGGTGCCGTGCAGTGGCGGCACAGCCATTCCAGCGATGTCTCCGGCGGATTGGTGTCCACCACCACCAGCCTCGCGTGGTTGATGAAATCCAGCCTCTGCCGCAGGAACTCCGGCGTAATGTGCTCATAGATGTCCATGTCGTTCACCGCCAGAGCCATGTCCCCATCGCAGTCGTCGATAAACAGATACGTCCCCGTCCGTCCTCCGGGCACGGTGGCGCAGTGGCTCAGATCCAGCCCGATGTCCGATGCGTTCTCCCGCACGGACTGCGCGAAGCCGTCCTGCCCCAGCACCGTCACCATGGCGACCTGCTCTCCCAGCAAGCACAGGTTGTGGGCGATGTTCCGCCCCACGCCGCCCAGCGACGTCGTCACCCTGCCGGGGTTGGAGTCCCGCTCCACCAGCCGCGCACCGCTGACCGCCCCTATGTCCATGTTCACGCCGCCGATCACCACGATGTAGTCGGCGTCCCGCAGCAGATACCCCCGCCCCGCGATGTACCCTTTTTTCATCAGGTTAGAGATATGTACCGCCGCACTGGAGCGGGTGATCCCCGCCTTGTCCGCCAGCTCCTGCTGGGAGATGAGCGGATTTTCCCGAATCCAATCCAGTATCTGCCGCTCCCTCTGGGTCATGTGCACCCCTCCTCAATAACAATGGATTTCCGCAATAACAGCCGTTTCCCACAGTCTAAGCAATAGCCGATTTCTAATCATACGCTTATTATAACAACAGAGTTTATTTTGTCAACACTTGTTTATCCCATATCTCCCCTCGCTTCGCCCTGCCATAGTGTTGCCATTCCGAACCAGCCCGTTCCTGTCATTGTGAGCTGCCCTGATGTTCCTGTCATTCCGAGCCAGTGCTCACACTGGCGTGGGAATCCGCGTCCCCCGTCCCCGCGCCGCAGGCGCGTCACCCCTTTTTACATTTGCCTCCGGCGGTCACCTTTCTTTCAATAGCGAAAGAAAGGTGAGAAAGAACGCCACCAAAACCTACGGTTTTGGATTCCCTCAGCGCGCTACGCCCTGCCGCAAATTTGCTTCATGCTTCTCGCGCAATCGGTTTTCCCGTGTGCCGTTGTCGGTCAAAAGGACTGTGCCCCCACAGCTTTCCGCTACCGCTTCGCTGCCGCT
>OLWA01001115.1_pt1 | contig 29225 bp, 32 predicted proteins | sample 1673251 | NCBI WGS metagenome assembly OLWA01 (sample SAMEA3178937, study PRJEB25190) | human gut metagenome | biome: human gut; feature: human-associated habitat; material: faeces | place: Austria | collected 2013 | reverse complement strand
AATTAACAATATTACTATTGTTACTACTAGTGCGATTAATGTTATCGCTTTTTCGTTTGCAACTATATGTTGCTTTTCTTTCTTCTTTAGCATTTTTTCTACTCCTTCCATATTCTTTTTTCGCTAGTTCAACACATTTTTTATTAAATTTTATTAAGTATACTATTTAATAAAAAATGATTACAATATATTTATAACATATTGTTTTAAAAAATACAATAGTACAATTTTTGATTTTTTTCTTGCTATTCTTTATATCCTGTATTTTCAGTCATTTCACAGATTCTTTTTTATTAAATAGTATACATTTCTATTATGTATTATCTTTTCATATAATATTCTTATATATACTAACTTCATAAAAATTAATTTATCAACTTAGTTAATTCTATAATATACTATCAACATCTAAATCTATCATATAAAATAGATTCTGATTTTTATAGCTTTTCCACGAATATTGGAGTTACAATAGTTTTTTTATTTTTAACTATTTTCGTTTTGGCATATAAAATACTTGTATTCCACTTGAATATGGTGCTATATCATATTGTTGATAAAATATTGCTATAAATTCTCCATATAAATAATAATTTTCTACTCTAAACATTGCTGATGTTAAGCAACATGGATCTTCAAAATATATATTTTTTCCTTTTTGTATATTATCTTTTATTTGATTATTTATTTCCTTTAGAATTTCTGATACATAATTAGGATTTCTTTTATAAAGCTCTGATAATTCTATCATTCGTCCTTGTTGCAAGTTCCAATTTTGTGAATATCTTAATGTGTTTCCGTGTGCTCCACCTTCAAATATGTATTCGTCAGAATATATGCTTATTATGTTATTGTAGTTATATGTTACTACATATTCTTTGATTATTTCAAATATCATTAATGGATACCTGTTTTCCTGATTGTAATCATATACTTTTTTTGCTTGTTCATATAATTCTTTTTCACATAATTGTTGCAATCTCAGTGCATTATTGTAATTATACATATTAAATCTTTCATTTCCTCGTATTTGTGGAAATTCTATTTTATATTTTAATATTACTTCTCCTTTATATGTTAATTTATTTTGAACTATTCTATTTTCAACCTTGACCATAAAAACCTCCTAAAGAATTATATTCTTTTTAAGAGGTTATATGTATTATTTTTTCATATATTTTATATAGAATGTTGTCCCTTTTCCTTCTTCTGATTTGACATTTATGTATCCATTATCTTTTTCAATTATTGTTTTGGCTAGTGAAAGTCCTATTCCTATACTATTTTCTGATGATTTTTCTGATTTATAGAATCTCTGGAATATGTGAGGTAAGTCCTTTTTCGATATTCCTTCTCCTTCATCTTCTATGATTATTTTTGTAAATACACTCGAGTCTTCTATTTTTATGTGGATTTTTGAATTGTTTTTACTATGCTCGATTGCATTTTTTATAATGTTTGTTAATGCTTCTAGTTGCCATGTATAATCTATTGATACTATTATTGGTTTATTTTGATCATATTCTAATATTATATCTATTTCTTTTAGTTCTAGTATTATTGATAAATTATCTTTTACATTATTTATTAATTCTATAATGTTTACATTTTCATCATTCATGACTATTGTGCCTGCATCAAATTTTGCAAGTTTTAATAAGCTTACAACTAATGATGAGATCCATTCTATTTGATTATTTATGCTTTTGATAAAATCCATTTTAGTTTCTTCGTCCATGTCTGGATTGTCATATATATTATCTATCATTATTCTTATTGATGTTAGAGGTGTTTTTAATTGATGTGATATATCAGCTAAAGAGTTGCTAAGATTTATATTCTCCTTTTTGCTGTTTTCAGCCGCTTCTCTTAATAATACTGTTGTTTTATATAATTCATTTCTAAGTTTTGATAGTTCATCTTCTGAGTTCTCTTCTATTTTTAGTGTATAATCTCCACGATTTACTTTTTTTAGATACATGTCTATTTCATGTATTTTTTTATTCTGTTTAATAGTATATAATGTCCATATAGTTATTGTTAATATGAATATTGCTATTATTAATATAATTTCATAAATTTGAGTCATTTTCATTTCGTCATTTAATTGATTTATATATACATAATCTCCATTATATCCATAGTTTTCAAGTAGTTTTGTTCCTTGTGTTCCATTTGATTTTTTTCTTAATATTTCTATTATTTCTTGATCATTTATTTCTATATCTTCTTTATCTGCTAGTTCTTGCACATTTGATATTATTTCTGCTATTTTGTTATTTATCATATTTGTATATTTTTTGTATTGAATTTTGTTTATAGTTATTATTGATATAATGCTTATAATCAATATTATTAATGCTAAAATAATTATTTTTTTTAATTCTGATTTTCTTAACATTCTTTATTTATCCACCCTATATCCTATTCCTTTTATTGTTTTTATTACATCTGATTTGCCTAATTTATCTCTTATTCTTTTTACATATACAGTTAATGTATTGTCATTTACAAAGTTTCCTGCAACATCCCATATTTTATCTAAGATTTTTTCCCTTGTAACTGTTTTTCCTGCATTAGTATATAATAATACTAGTATTTTGTACTCTAAGGCTGTAAATTCTACTTCCTTATTATCTACATATACTCTATTTGCTTCTAAATCAATACGTACTTGTCCAATTTCAATTACATTTTTATCTTTGTTATACCTTCTAAGTACATTATATATTCTTGATATTAATTCCATTGTTCTAAAAGGCTTTATTACATAATCATCAGCTCCTAGATTAAATCCATTTACTACATCTTTTTCATCATCTTTTGCTGTTAGAAAAATTATTGGTATGTCTTTGCTTTCTTTTATATGTTTACATAGTTCAAATCCATTTCCATCTGGTAGCATTACATCTAAAATTATTATGTCATATACGTTGGATTCAATCTTACTTTCCGCTTCTTGTGCATTATAGGCTATGTTAGTTTCAAATCCTTCTTTACTTAAAGAATATACTAATCCTTTAACAATCATTTCATTATCTTCAACTAATAATATTTTATTTCTCATTTTCTTTTCCTCTTTGTCATTATAACATAAAAGGCTAGTATTTTCTAGCCTTTTGTGTGTTATATGTTATCATTTCTAATTGTTTCAACTATATTCTGTTTGTTTATTTTATCTAATGAATATTTCATTGTTATTCCTACTATTATAAATACAAATATTATTGATATTATTATTGGCCACCATGGAATCATGAATCCATAATTTGTTTTTATTGCAAATGATTTATATATTGCATATGACAATGCCAATCCTATAGGAATCCCTATCATAAGTGATTTTGTTCCATACATTATGCTTTCTAATCTTATCATTCTGTTAAATTCTTTATTAGTCATTCCTATTGATTTTAGCATTGCAAATTCTTTGCTTCTTAGTATCATATTAGTTGTTATCGTATTAAATATGTTTGTTACTCCTATTAATGTTATTACTATTATGAATCCATATAAGAATATTGATATTACTAATATTATTCTGTTTTGTTGATCTACTATTTCATTAATATTGGTTATATTTATTTTACCTTTTACTATTTCATCTTTTTGATCTTGGTCAATTAGGTTTGCTTCCAGCTCTGATGGATTTTTTGAATTAATATACATTTGTGATAAATACTTTGATTCATTTTTGAAATCAAAATCTTCTGATACAACTATTATTCCTCCCATGCTATATGAGCCTTCAAATCCCATTGGTCTTTCTTTAGAGATTTTACTTATTTGTATATTTAGTTCATTTTCGCTGTCTTCTCCTGCTATTGATACTGTGATATCGTCACCTTCATTTATGTTATATAGTCGTTGTTCTTCTACCGATTCATCTTCATTTCCTATGAAAAAATCATCTTCTAGTATTGCAATTTTAGAATAATCATTTACATTTATGCCAATTGATTGTGCAAATTTTTCAAAATATTTTTTGTTATATTTTATTATTCCTATATTATATTTATCTGTTTTCACATAATTTTCTTGCATATAAGTTTTAGCAGCTTTTGTTCCATATTTTTGTGTATTTATTAATGCACTACTTTCTGAATAATAAGCATAATCATTTAGATTATTTTTTTCTGCTATATATTCATATACTTCTTTTGCATTTTCATCTGTTCCTAGGTATTGGAAATTTGCAATGATATTATAATGTAAATCTACATAATATGTTGATGTCATCCTTTTTCCATATTCCAAGAATGATGACAATGCAATAAATATTGATATACTTACTACTAATGATATTACCGTAGTTCTATATTTTTTTCTGCTTCTTTTTAAGTTCTTTGATGCGATTACTCCACCCATGCCAAATAATTTTTTGGTTAGTTTTGATGTTCGTATTTTCTTTGCTTTTATTTTTATATCATCATTTCCTTTTATTGCGTCTATTGGTGATATTTTAGCGGCTTTTCTTGCTGGTATTATACATGAAAAATATATTGTTATTGCTGACATTAATATACTTATCATTACTACTTGCCAAGGTAATGCGTATACGAATATTTCTCCTGACAGCATATCTTGTAACAAATAATTTAATAACCATATTAGTATTACTATTGCAATTACTCCACACAATATTCCAAGTGGTATACCTATTAATCCTATGATAAAGCCTTCTTTTAGTACTGTTTTTCTTATTTGTTTTGACGTAGCTCCTACACTTGCTAGCATTCCATATTGTTTTGTTTTTTCTGATACTGATATACTAAAACTATTTCTTATTACAAATACACTACTTACTACTATAATTCCTATTACTATTCCACCAAGGCTATATAATGCCGCCATTGTTGTTTCACTTAAAACGCCTTCAAATTTTAATAATGAAGTATTTGTTTCATATGATATTTTTTGATTTGTATTTTCATATATTGTATTTGATACTGCTTCTTCCCATTTTTCAAATTGTTTTGGTTCTTTTAATCGTACATATATGTCAGCTGCTTTTAATTTAGCTTTTTCTTCTGGTGATAAATATGTAATCATTGAATATCCTGGTGCTGAATATGGCTCTATACTTGAGTTTGGTCTTTCAATTATTCCTACTATTGTATATTTTTTTGCAACGTTGTTAATTATTTCTTCTTCTACCTTTTCTTCTGGATTATTTTCATTTCCTTCTAAATATGGATTATGTTGATTTAGCTTATCTGTTGTTCCTTTTATTACTCTTTCACCAACATTAGCTTTGATTGTGTCTCCAATATTCAATTTTACTCGTGCATTGCTTTCTATATGTTCTGATATTACAACCTCATTTGAATTTTGTGGCATTCTTCCCTCTTTTAGCTTTATACTACTTTCACTTAATGCTTTTTGATCAAATGCCTTTACATATAGATATGGCTTATCTGGATTAACACTATCTTTTAATTGTGCGTATCCTAGTGATGTTTGACAATAATATTCTGTGACTCCTTCATTATTTTCTATGTATTTTAATTGGTCTTGTGGTACATCTTGAAATTCAACATGGTAATTTCCATCTGCTGCTTTTATTATCTCTATCATTGTTTTTCTAAAACTCATTACCATTCCTGCTACTGCACAAATTAAAGCTGTTGAAAGAGCTATTCCTATTATTGTAACAATTGTTCTTTTCTTATTCTTCTTCAAATTCTTTATTGTGAATTTGTTTATAATATTCATTTTCTTTCCCCTTCTAACTTAAATTTTTTTCGTCTTTAATTATTTTTCCATCTTCTATTGTAATTACTCTTTCCGCTTGTTTAGCAATTTCCATGTCATGTGTAATTATGATTACTGTTTGATTGTATTTTTTATTTGATAATTTTAATAAGCTTACTATTTCTTCACTTGCTTTTGAATCTAAGTTTCCTGTTGGCTCATCAGCTAGCATTATTGCCGGATTATTTATCATTGCACGTCCTATTGATACTCTCTGTTGTTGCCCTCCTGATAATTGATTTGGCAAATGATTAACTCTATTTTCTAAGCCTAATGTTTTTACTAGTTCATCTAACCTTTCTTTTTCAATTTTTTGTCCATCTAGGTCACATGGTAATGTGATATTTTCTTTTACATTTAATATTGGTATCAAATTATAGAATTGATATATTATTCCAATCTGTCTTCTTCGAAATATAGCTAGATTGTCATTGTTTAGTGAATATATATCTTTTCCATCAATATATACTCTTCCTGATGTTGGTCTATCTACTCCTCCTAACAAATGTAATAGTGTTGATTTTCCGCTTCCACTTGCTCCTACTATGGCTACAAATTCACCTTTTTCAACTGTAAATGAGATATCATTTACTGCATTTACCACGTTATCTCCTTTACCATACTTTTTTACTAAATGTTCAACTTTTAAAATTTCCATCTCTATATTCCCTTTCAATTTTATTTTGTCGTTTTCGATTTACCATTTATAGTATAGTATTTATAAGTGACTTTTAAATGACTAAAATAAAAAAAGATTTAAAATGTTTTTCTCTTAACACTTCAAATCTTCTATTACTGCATTTTTATGTTATTATCGTCTTCCATATGTAGTAAACAGTAGTAAGAATACTACTATAAACATTAGAATTTCTGTATTTTCATTATTTCCTAGTAAATCGCTTAAAAAGTCATCATCTCTTCTACCGTCCATATTATATCCACAACCACAGCTCATGCTATTCTCCTTCCTATTCAGGATATTCCTGATTTTTTTCTAACATATAGTATGCTTTTGCTTTCAAATGTGTTACAATATATATGATATTTTTATGAAGGGATTTTTTCGATGCAAAATAATATAGAATTACTTTCTCCTGTTGGAGATTTTGATTGTTTAAGAGCTGCTGTTCAAAATGGTGCTGATTGCGTTTATTTTGGTGGCTCTAGTTTTAATGCACGAGCTCAGGCTACTAATTTTGATGAAAACAGTCTAGTAGAAGCTATAAGATATGCAAAACTTAGAAATGTTAAAGTTAATTTTACTTTGAATATTCTTCTTAAAGATGAAGAGCTTGAAGATGCTAAAAAGTTAGCTAAAACAGTATATGAAGCTGGTGCTGACGCAATTATTGTTCAGGACCTTGGTTTTGCTAAATATCTAATTGATACATATCCTGATATGGACATTCATGCAAGTACACAAATGACTGTTCATAATCTTCAAGGTGCTTTACAATTACAGCAATATGGTTTTAAACGTGTCGTTCTTTCTCGTGAGCTTTCTTTACATGATATCGAATATATTTGCAATAATAGTAATATTGAAATTGAGACTTTTGTTCACGGTGCATTATGTATATCATATTCAGGTCAATGCTTATTTTCTAGTATGATTGGAGCAAGGTCTGGAAATCGTGGCAAATGTGCTCAGCCATGCAGACTTCCCTATTCTCTTATTGAAAAGCATTCTGATTCTTCTAATGTAATTGATAGAGGATATTTACTTAGCCCTCGTGACTTATGTAGTTTGGAATACATTCCTTCTCTTATAAAAGCCGGTGTTACTAGTTTTAAAATTGAAGGTAGAATGAAGACTCCTGAATATGTTGCTACTGTTACACGTATTTATAGAAAATATATTGACCTTGCTTTATCTGATAAGCCTTATAAAATCGATGATTCTGATATTAAAGATCTTATGCAAGTATTTAATAGAGGTGGCTTTTCTCATGGCAATTTCGATGATGAAGCTAACACATCTTATGTATTTAAAGAAAAACAAAATAACATGGGATTATATATTGGAAATATATCTAAATATCAACCTAATCGTGGTTTAATTACTTTTAAAACTTCTGAGTCTATTGAAATTGGTGATAATATATGTGTTGAGAAAGAGGATCATAAATATACTATTTCTGAACTTATGATTGATAAGTCTAATGTCAAAAAAGCCAATTCTGGTAGTATTGTTACTGTTGGAAGATTAAAAGGAAAGATTAACCCTGGTGACAAGGTTTATAAGTTAAGTAATTCTAGCAATAATAAAGCTATTTATGATTTTATTAATAAGGAAAATATTAAAATTCCACTTTCATGTGTTGTTACTGTAAAAAAAGGATTTCCATTATCAATGGAAGTTACTTCACTTGATAATGAAAATGGTTCTTATTTTTCAATGTCAGCTAAGCATTCTATTGATTTATGCCCAGTTGATGCTATTAGCAATCCTATAACTGCTAATCGAATTGCTGAACAAATCAATAAAACTTCTGATACGCCTTTTAGCTTTAAGAGCATAAAGATTATATTAGATGAGAATTGCTATATTCCTAAAATTTCTGCTATAAATCAACTTCGTAGAGATTGTTTATATTCTCTTACTAGCCAAGCAATTAGTAGGTTTGAAAGAAAAGATAATTCTTCTGATATTATTGAAGAGGATCCTTCTGCTAATTCTAAGCCTTATAGCTTTCCTAAGGTTGCATTATTGCTTAATGAATTGAATTGTGATTTTGATTATTCAAGTTTAGATAATGTTGATATGATTTATGTACCACTTATGTATTTTAAGAACAAAAATTATGCTGATATTATACATAATTTAAGTTCAAAAGGTTCTATTTATATATACTTACCAACTATTATTAAGGATAATTATAGAAATATTTTACTTAATGATTTGGATTTAATTATTAAGTCTTTTGATGTTAAAGGTATTGTATGTAGCAATATTGCATATTTTGAATTGGTTGATACATATAAAGGTAGCCTTGATATTGTAGCAAATTATACAATGAATGTTTATAATCATTTGACTGCTAATTTTCTTAATAAATCTGGTATTTCTCGAGTTACTATTTCTCCTGAACTTGATTTAGAACATATTAAAGAATTAGCATCTCTGGATATGCATACTGAACTTATGGTTTATGGTAATGTGCCTGTTATGAATTCTGGTTACTGTTTACTTGGACATTCTAATAAGTGTTATCCATCATGTTCTATGCTTTGCAGAAATACTATTAATGGATACAAATATTATTTACGTGATAGACTTGGATACGATTTCAGAATTATTCCTGATAATCTTCAAACTATAACAACTATTTATAATAGCAAAACATTGTCTATTCCATTTTCTGATATTTCTATTGATTGTGCTAGAATTAGTATATTAGATGAAAATATTGATGAAATTAATACTATAATTAATGCAGTTCGCAATGGCGAAATTTTTTCTGGAAAGAATTTTACATACGGAAATTTATATAAATCTGTATAAATAAAAAAATAGTTAATGAATAATATCATTAACTATTTTTATTTAATATTTAAGCTTTTGCAGCTTTTTTTGTTGCAGTTTTCTTTTCAGCATTTACTTCCTTTTTTTCTAATTCTGGATATACGCTGATTTTCTTTTTATCTCTGCCTAGTCTTTCAACTTTCATTATACCAGTAACTTTTGCATATAAAGTGTCATCGCTTCCAATTCCAACATTTGTTCCAGGATGCATTTTTGTTCCTCTTTGTCTGAATAGAATGTTTCCTGCTTGAACTAATTGTCCGTCAGCTCTCTTTATACCAAGTCTTTTTGACTCACTGTCTCTTCCGTTATCGGTACTTCCTTGACCTTTATGATGTGCCATTTGTTCTCACCTTCCTTTTTCTACTTATTTTATTATAAGTTTACATTATTCAGCTTTGATTGATTTAATCTCAACTTTAGTATATGGTTGTCTATGTCCTTGTGTTCTTCTGTAGTTTTTCTTAGCTTTGTATTTGTAAACGATTATCTTTGGTCCTTTACCTTGAGCTACTACAGTTCCTTCAACTTTACAACCTTTTACATAAGGAGCTCCAACTTTAACATCTTTTCCATCAGATACTAGAATTACGTTATCAAATGTAACTTTTTTTCCTTCTTCTGCATCTAATTTTTCAAAGAATACTACATCTCCTTCAGATACTTTGTATTGTTTTCCACAACTTTCAATTATTGCGTACACAGTCTTGTGCACCTCCTCCGATTCATACTCGCTAAGCATAAATGCAAGGTATCCATATTAAATGGAATTTAGTTACCCGACTTAGGCGGTCTACAGTTATTAATTATACAACATCTTTAGGCTGATTGTCAACCTTTTGCTGTAATTTTAGTGATTATCCTCTTCAAATATTGCTTTGAATTCTTGTTCACTTATTTTTTCTTTTTCTAGTAGCATGTGTGCAACTATGTCTAATTTATCTCTGTGAGCTTTTAATATTTCTTGAGCTTGTTGATATGCATTTTCTAATATTCTCTTTACTTCTGCTCCAATCTTATCTTCCATATTGTTTCCTAGAAGTTGTAATTGGTATGGATCTCTTTCGAGATTCATTGACATTGGGCCTACATTTTCGCTCATTCCATATACTGTTACCATATTTCTTGCGATTTTCATTGCGACTTCAAGATCATTGCTTGCTCCAGTTGATATATCATTTAAAGCAATCTTTTCTCCTGCTCTTCCACCTAATAGGGAAATTAATTTTTCTTCCATTTCAGTTTTTGAGATAAAGAATTTATCTTCGTTTGTTTTGTACATTGTGTATCCACCAGCTACACCTCTTGGTATAATTGATACTTCTTTTACGCTGTCTTGTGTCTTAAGATATTTACTTACAACAGCATGTCCTGCTTCGTGATATGCTGTTAGTTCTTTATCTTTATCAGATACAACTTTATCTTTTTTCTCTAATCCTACTGTTATTTTCTTTACAGCATCATCTACGTCTTTATTAGTTATTTCTTTGTTATTTCTTTTTGCAGCAAGTATTGCCGCTTCATTTATTATGTTAGCTAACTCTGCTCCGCTAAATCCTGCTGTGTCTCCAGCTAATGATTTGAAATCTAAGTCTTTTGCTATTTTTTTATTTTTTGAATGAATTTTTAATATTTCTTCTCTATCATGTATGTCTGGAAGTCCTATTGTAACTGTTCTATCAAATCTTCCTGGACGTAATAGTGCTTCGTCTAGCATTTCCGGTCTATTTGTTGCTGCTATTACTATTACTGAGCCATCTGTTTCGAATCCATCCATTTCAACAAGTAACTGATTTAATGTTTGATTGTTTTCTGCATCTGCTCCATTATTGCTTTCTCTTCTTGAGCCTATAGCATCTATTTCATCTATAAATATTATACATGGTGATAGCTTTTGTGCTTTTTCAAATAATTTTCTTACTCTTGAAGCTCCCAAACCTGCAAACATTTCTATAAATTCTGACCCACTCATTGATATAAATGGTACTTTTGCTTCTCCAGCTATTGCTTTTGCTATAAGAGTTTTTCCTGTCCCTGGTTTACCACAAAGTAATACTCCTTTAGGTACTTTTGCTCCCATTTTAGTATATTTTTTAGGATCTTTTAAGAAATCTATTATTTCATATACTTCTTCTTTTTCTTCTTTAAGTCCTGCTACATCTTTAAATGTAATTCTATCTTCTGATACATTTGCGTCATATACTTTTCCTTTATCTCCAAGTCCTTGCATTTGAAATAATACTATGAATAGTGCAAGCATTATTAACATTGGTAATGAATTATATATATATTCAAATATTTTTAAGAACACGTTTTGAGAATTTTGAATTAGTTCAATTTTACTTCCATCTTCTACTTTCTTTTGAATTAGCTCAATAAAAGCTTGTGTATTTGGTACTATTGCTTTTTTTGAATTTTTCTCTTCTTCTTTTTTCTGTTCTTCTGTTTGTTCACTGTTTTCTATTTCTTTGCCTTCTTGTTCTAGTGCTAATTCTTCTTCACTTTTGTATATAACTTTTACAGAAGTACTACCTGTTGTCATTTCTATTTTTTTTATTTTTCCATTAGAAATGTCTTTTATTAATTGTGTGTATGCTACTTCTTTATCTTCTGACTCTGATTTTTGTTTACTTATACTATATCCAGCAATTATTATTACTGCTATTAAAAGAACTATATTTATTATTATAAGTATTCTTTTTTTCTTTTTGTTATTATTTTTTTTCTTGTCTTTTTCTTGTTCTTTTTCAGCTGACATTTTATTGCTTGCCTCCTTCCTTTATATTAGCTTGTGGTTCCGGCTTATTTTCAGGTTCTTTATCCTTTTTCTCTTTTTGTTTTTCTTTCTCTTCTCCATTATCCTCTGGAACTTCATTTTCATTAATTTGTTGTTTTTCTAAATTTTGTATTTGAATTGTTGCTTTTATTAGTTGTTTCTTTTTTATCATATCTGATCTCATTATTAGTAACACTGCTATGATGTATATATATTCAATAATCATATACATAACTTGGAAATACTCCATTGTAAATCCTGTTAGTAATAATGCTATTGTATACAATGTTCTTAAAAAATGTGGTAGCGTAAATGTTGATATTACAATATTAACACATTGTCCATAACTTAAATTTAATTTAAATATTTTGCATATTAGTATTACCATTATTGTTAATGATATGATTACTAATATATCTCCTGTTAGCACCACTATTAGCATTGCTATTGATAGCATTCCAAAAATATTTAATAATATTTGTTTTTTGTTGTTTGTTATATATTCTGAAATTGTATCTTTATCTATCTTGTCTAAGCCTAATTGACCTCGTATTTCGCTATATTTTTGTTCATATTGCATACTTCCATATTTGGCATAGATGCTGTCTTTTAAGCACAATATTATTGTTCCATCATAAGTTCTTATTTCATCTTCATAGCTATCTTTGCTTTCAGAGGTACTATCAAATATGCACTTTATTTTAGTTTCATTACTTGTTCTATTTGTTTCTAATACATACTTTTCATCGCCATCAATTTTTAATTCATTTTCTATTTCAAAATCTGGCAATTTGTCTTTTGCGTACTTACTTACTTGCTCAATTATTGAATTTGCTTTATATGTTATTATTGTGCTTATTATTACTGCAAATATTATTTCTAATGTTATAAAATATAGTATTGCTCTTGAGAATTTTTCTTCTATTAATTTGTAATACTTGTCCAAGTCTTTTATACACATAATGAATCTTTTAAAAAGTGGTATTTTTTCTTTTACATTTTCCATTGTTTTTTCCTATACTAATTATTTAAGTTTTTAGTGGATGTACCTATAAACCTATATTTTTTCTATTTGTACTCCATTTTTTGTGTCTTTTATTAAATATCCCTTTTTGCGTATTTCATCCCTTATTTTATCAGCCATTTCCCAATTTTTTTCCGATTTGGCTTGACTTCTTTTTTGTATTAATTCTCTTATTTCATCTGGAATTTCTATTTCATTTGATTTCTCTAAATATTCCTTTGCATTTATTAAATCAAGCCCTAATACTTCGTCAAATTTCAATAAAATATTTGCAAATTTGGCTGATTTTTTCTCACTTCTAATTATTTCCCATACTATTCCTATTGCTGATGGCATATTTAAATCATCATTTATTGCTTCATGGAATCTATTTTCATATTTTTTTATTATATCATCAGATATGTCATCTTTTCCGTCTAGCTCTTTTAGGTATCCTTCACGCAATCTATTAAGTGCCTTTTGACTTGCTATTGCTCCTTCAAATGTAAAGTTTAATTTATTTCTGTAATGTGATGAGTAGCAGAATAATTTATAAGCAAGTGGTTCTATTCCTTTTTCTTGCAATTGTGTTAATGTATATACATTTCCTAATGACTTTGACATTTTTCCGCCATCTACTAATAAAAACTCAGAGTGCATCCAGAAATGTGCTGGATTATGTCCAAATGCTCCTTTGCACTGAGCTATCTCATTTTCATGATGTACAGGTATATGATCTACTCCACCTGTATGTATATCAAAGTTTTCTCCTAAAAACCTTCTTCCCATGGCAGAACATTCAATATGCCACCCTGGATATGATTTTCCCCATGGACTATCCCATTTCATTATATGATTTTCTGGAGCCTTTATCCATAATGCAAAGTCATAAGGATTTCTTTTTTCTGGATCTATTTCTATTCTTGCCCCAGCTTCTTGTCCTGATACATCATTGTTTGATAATACTGGATATTTATCTAATTTTGATACATCAAAATATATTCCTTTGCTTGTTTCATACCCATATCCATTCTTTATTATTTCTTCAACCATTTGCTCCATTTGAAGAATATTATCTGTTGCTTTTGTAATCGTTTCAGGCATATCAATATTTAAGCTTTTTAAGTCTTTCATAAATGCTTTTGTGTAAAATTCAGCTATCTCATATGGATCTTTTCCTTCTTTTCTTGCTGCCTTTTCCATCTTATCTTCACCTGTATCAGCATCTGATGTTAAATGTCCTACATCTGTTAAATTCATTACATGATTAATTGTATATCCATTATATTTGAACATTCTTCTTAGAGTATCCATGAAAATATATGTTCTCATATTGCCTATATGGGCATAGCTGTAGACCGTTGGTCCACAGCTATATATACTTACATTGTTCTTTTTTATTGGAATAAATTCTTCCTTTTTATGTGTTAATGTATTATATAAATTTATTTGCATTTTGCCCCCTTATAATAATTGACTTTTCTAATCTCTATCATCAGCTACAGTGTTGTCATTTACTACAGTATCGTTATTTTTTATTACATTGTTTTTAACCACATCATTTTTTACAGTAGTATTATTGTTTATAACATTTTTATCAGGTCCTTCTTTACCACCATCATATTGGTTTACAGTAATTGTTATCTCTGCCCCTTTTGATGCTGTAGTTGCATTCTGTTTTAATACTATTCCTTTTTTCTTTGTTTTATCATTGTCTTTTAAGACTTTAACTTTAAATCCTGCATTTTTCAATAATGTTTTTGCTGTTTCTTCATCTTTTCCAACTACATTAGGAACTTCAATTTTTGCAGCTTCTTTATGAATGTCACAAGTTTCGGTTGGTGGTTGCTCTGCCTCTTGTTTTGGTGACCATGTAGCTTTCTTTTCTGTATCTATTACAACACCATAAGTTTTGTTTTCTGTATCTGTACAAAATTCAGTAGCAATTTTTCCACTTTCTTTACATATAGTTACGGTCTGATGTCCATCACATTCTGAAGGAATGTTTTCCTTAGAGAATATTTCTGTGTATGTTTCTGTACATTTATCAGTTGCTTTCTTTCCTGTTTTTTTGCATATTGTTACATTTACAATGGTACTTGGTTTTTCAAAGCTTTTTGCATCTAATCCTGTGTGAATTGCTTTCATTGCAGGGAACCATATATATGCTGCTGGGTTTCCTACTGATGGATAGAATGATATTCTATTTCCTTTTCCATCATAGTTGTAACCATTATCTGCTCCATACCAACATGCTGCTGTATAATATGGTGTAAATCCGCAGAACCATCTATCTACTCCACCATCTGATGTTCCTGTTTTTCCTGCTACATCCATATTTCCTAGGTATCTTGAATATCTTGATGCTGTTCCTCCTGCTGATACTGGTCCTCTTAAGATTGTACTTTCGATGTATGCATTGTCTTCTGACATTACTCTTTTCTTTTCTTGAGTTGTTTCAATTATTGTGTTTCCATTTTGGTCTACAACTTTTGTGTAGAATGTTGGTGTTATATACACACCTTTATTGGCAATAGCTGCATATCCTGCCGCCATTTGTAGTGGTGATACACTTATTGTTCCAAGTGCCATACTTAATCCTGCATTATCTATGTTAACATCTATTCCTATTGATGATAAGAATTTTTGTGATGCTGATAATCCCATTAAAGATAATAGCTTAACTTCTGGAACATTTGAAGAATATCTTATTACATCTCTCATGTTTATTATTCCATGATAACTATTGCTATCATTTGCTGGACTATATTTTCCAAATGAAGTCTTACTATCATAGAATAATGTTGCTGCTGTTATTACTTTGTTTTCAAGTCCTGGTGCAACTGTTACTAATGGCTTAAATGATGATCCACCTTGACGTGCTGATTTTGCTCTATTTAATCCTAATGTATCTTGATTTTTTCCTAAAGCTCCCATTTCAGCTACTACATATCCTGTGGTATGGTCAATGATTACCATTGCTGATTGACCATCTTCTTTTTTAGAATAGTGATTTCTATCATATCCTTTTACAATATATTTTGGATTTTCATATATTTCTTTTAGTTTGTTTTGCATGTCACTGTCTACTGTAGTGTAAATTTTGTAACCACTATTTATTAACATTTCTCTTGCTTCTGAATAATTTATATCTTCCTTATCTGATAATTCGTTTGCAATTTGGTTAATTGCTGCTGCTGCGTGATATGATAAACTACTATTTCCATTTGAAGAACTTCCTTTTTCAAATTGTAATCCGTTTTTTGTTTCTTCTACTGCTGCATTGTATTCTTCATCTGATATTTTATTTAGTTCATGCATTTTTGATAATACATTTAATGTTCTTGTTTTTATTTTTTCTGAGTTGTCGTTTGTTTCACTAAATGGATAGTATGCATTTGGAGCATGGTTTATTCCTGCAATAAATGCTGATTGAGCTATTGATAAGTCTTTAGCTGATTTATTAAAATAGTAGTTTGCTGCTGCTTCAACACCTCTTACTTCTAGTCCATTTGATGCAGATCCTAAGAATATTCTATTCAAATATCTTTCTAATATCTGATCTTTTGATAGCATTTTTTCTACTTGAACAGCTCTTGACCATTCTCTTATTTTTCTTTCAACTCCAGCAATTCCAGATCTATCATCATCTTTCATTGTTATTTTTACAAGTTGTTGTGTTATTGTACTTCCTCCAAATGATGATTTTCCTCCACTAGTTACGAATTTAAGTACTGCATGTAGTGTTCTTTTTACATCAATTCCCTTATGTTGACGAAATCTCTCATCTTCGATTGCAACAAAAGCATCTGGCACTTTTCCCATGTCTGAAAGTGTTACTTTTTTATTAATTTCATCACCTGTAAGTGATGTTATTTCATTTCCATCTTTGTCATATAAAGTAGCTCCTGCTTCAACTAATAGTTGCTCTTTTGTTATAGCCCACTTATCTGTTTTGAATATTGCTACTACTGCTGCTACTCCGGAAATAATAAGAACTAGCATTAAAATAACAAAAATTTTTATTGCTAATCTAAGTTTTGGATGTTTTTTCTTGTTCTTTTTGTTTTTCTTATTTATAATTTTTTCGTTTTTCTTTACTTCTTTAGTCTCATTATTATTTCGTTTATTTTTTTTATCTCTTTCCATTAGTACCTCCTTACTAGGTAAATCGACAGATATATTATATTACAAAATTGAACAGATTACAACCTTTATTTTAAACTTTGTTTTTGCTTATTTACTCGTATTTTTCTATGTTTTTATTATGCTTTCAACATCGTCTTCTTGGATTATTGGAATTGCTCCTTCTTTTATTAATTTATTTGTTCCATACGAATTTTCATTATATATGCTTCCTGGCAGTGCATATAAATCTCGTCCCTGTTCTATTGCATATGTAGCAGTTATTAATGAACCACTTTTTTCTTTTGCCTCTGTTACAATCGTTGCCTCTGATATTCCGCTTATTATTCTATTTCGTAATGGAAATTTTTCTTTTGATATTGGTGTTTTTATTGGATATTCACTAATGATTGCTCCTCCTGTTTTTACGATTTGTATTGCTAATTCTCTATTTATTTGAGGATATATCATATCTAGTCCATGTGCCACTACTGCTATGGTTCTTCCGTTTGCTCTTATTGCTCCTTTATGAGCATAACTATCTACTCCTATCGCTAGTCCACTTACTATTATAATATTATTCTTTGCTAGATTATATGCTATCTTTTCTGTTGCTTTTGCACTGTAAACAGTGCATTTTCTGCATCCAACTATTGCAACACATCTTTTTCTTAGTATCTCAATATTTCCCACAGCATATATTTTCTTTGGTCTATTGTGTATTTCATGCAATGTTTCTGGATATTCTAGATCATTCTCTCTAATTTCTTTTATATTGTATTTTATATTTTTCTCCTTCCTTTTATTGGTTTATATGAAAAAAAGACTAAATAGACGGTTTCCCCCTATTTAGTCTTCTTTTAGCCATTTTTCATAGCCTTCGATTATCATATCTGCCACCTGTTCTGGCATTAATTCTGTTGTATCTATTACTAAATCGTAATTTGACATATCTTCTTTGTGAACTCCATATAATTCAAAATATCTTTTATTTTCAAGTTCATATCTTAAAATCATGTCTTTTTTTTGTTCTTCAACTGTAGCAAAGCTTTCTGTATCTTTTCTTTCCGAATCATTAAATGCTCTCTCTGCAGCGACATTAATATCTGTTTTTAAATATACTTTATATGATTCAGGAACTGCATACCAGCCTAGTCGAGCATCAATTACAAAATTGTCATTGTTCTTTGCATGCTCTGATGCACTGTTCTCTATTTGTCTATCTATTTCTGGATGTCTCTCTACATATCTATTAAATGATGTTACATCCATATTCATTTCTTTAGCTAATTTTCTAAAATATTCTCCATTACGGTATATTGAGAAATTTAGCCTTTCCATTAAAATCTTAGAAGTAGTGCCTTTTCCACTTGCCAAGTCTCCAGCTATTGAAATTATATGCTTTTTTTTCATTTTAATCCTCTAAATTATTTATTGTTGTTCTTCTGTTTCTGATGTATCGTTCTTACCTTTTTCTTCTTGAATCTCTTCCCATTGTTTTTGATTGTATATTTTTACTTTTCCCTCGTCAATTTCATCTGCTGCTAATGTTACTGGTGACACATCATCTTTATCTGTCATTGGCTTACTTCCTTGTGATATTTGTCTTGCTCTTTTAGCTGTAGCTATAACTAAGCTATATCTATTTTCTGTTTTTTTTAATAATTCTACAACAGTAGGTTTTACCATCATAGTTAATCACTCTCCTTACTTGTTAATATATTATTTCCTTGAGTTAGTCTTCCTGCAACTGTTTCAGGTTGAACAGCTGATAATATTATATGCCCCGAATCCATTATTATAACAGCTCTTGTTTTTCTTCCACATGTAGCATCTATTATTTTTCCGTTATCTTTGCTTTCTTGTATCATTCTTTTTACTGGAGCTGAGTCTGGGCTTATTATCGCTATTATTCTTTCAGCTAAAATAATATTACCAAATCCAATATTTATAAGTTGCATACAACCTCCTTAAATTATAATTTTTATTTTACTACTTTTTTCTTCATAAGTCAATCTATTTACTCTTTTTTAGTGCTATAACTATTGATTTTACTATATAATATACATTTATTAATATTATTGCACCTGCTATCACTAAGTTAATTTTTTGACTTCCTGTGTTAAATAAGTTTAGTATTAAGATTGTTATACTTCCGATTCCAATCATCTCTATTCCATTTATTGCAACATCTCCTCTATCTTTTCTAAATGCAAATTCAAATAGTGCAATTGACATTACTAGTTCTGCTATAATAAATGTTTTTAAATCTGTAATATATTCTATTGTAGGTATTTTGCTTTTTCCTAATAATAATAGTAAGATGTATATTGTGGCTGTTATTCCTATTAATAAGTTTTTTAATATATTTCTATATTTTTGTTGCCTTTCTACACTGTTCTTTTTTTCTTTTTTGTTTGTTTTTATTACTTCTTTTATTTTTTCTAGTTCAGCTTCTTTTAAATCATAATCATCTATATTTTTTAATTCAGTGCTTTCTATATTTTCTATTTGTGCTACAATATTTTCTTCTTGTTCTTCTTCTTTTTTATTTTTTTCTTCTATTTCTGTATCTTCATCAACTTTTAAATTTGTTTTTGGAACTACTTTTTTAGTTGTTCTTGTTGTAGTTTTTTTAGTTTCTTTATTTTCTTTTGTTTCTTTTGTCTTACTACTTTCTGTTTTTGGTTTCTTTGCTGAAGCCCCTGCAGTTGTTGATGTTTTCTTTGTTGTTTTTTTCTTTGATGTGGTTGTAGTTTTTGGCTTTGCCTTTGTTTCCTTCTTTTCAGTTTCATTTTCACTTTTAGCTTTAATAGCTTGTTTTGCATCCTTTTTTTCACTTTTTGAAGATGTTGTTTTCTTCTGATCCTTTGCAGTTTTCGATGTCTCTTTCTTTGCTTTTTTAGTCGTTGTTTTAGATGTCGTAGCTTTTTTTGAAGTTGATTGTTTTTTTGTATTACTTTTTGTGCTTTCTTCTTTTTCTATCTTCTCTTCCATTCGAACCTCCTACATTTCGTATTCATATATCATCATGCTAAGTGCTGTCATAGCTGCTGTTTCTGTTCTTAGTATTCTTTTGCCTAGACTTACCGCTTTTGCTCCGTTTTCTTTTAATTTTTTTACTTCCTCTTCTGCAATTCCGCCTTCTGGTCCTATAATAATTGCAACTTTCTGTGGCTCTATTGTTCTCAGTATATCCTTTATTGTTTGCTTGCTTTCATCTTCATAGGCAATTAATACTGTATCGTAATTACTTATTTCTTTGCATATATTGTCTATGTTGGTTATTCTTTCTACTTTAGGAATTATTGTTCTTTTGCTTTGTTTTGCAGCAGCTTCAGATATTGTATTCCATCTTACAATTTTCTTATCTTCATCTTTCATTTTTGTTACACAATATTTCATGTCTACAGGCACGATTTTATTTGCACCTAATTCAACTGATTTTTGAATAATTAGTTCCATTTTGTCGAATTTAGGCAAACCTTGATATATTGTTATATCTATTTTTAGCTCTGTGCTTTCTTCTTGCCTTATTATTTCAGCTATTACCTTGTTTTTGTTTACTTCAAGTATTTTTGATAAATATCTATTTTTACTTTCTTTTTCACATATATAGATCTTATCTTCTGGTTTCATTCTTAATACTGTGCCTATGTGTATTGCATCTTGACCTTCTATATACACTTTATTTTCTATTATTTGATTTTCTGATACAAAAAAATTATACATTAATCTGATATTCCCCATTCTTCTTCTTGTGATGATATTACACTATTCATTATTTCTGAATGATTTTGTAACATATTCTTTTGTAAATTTAATTCTCCTTTTACATCATCAACTGTTCCGTTATTTGATAATGCTAAATTTAAAGACACTCCTGCTAAAATAAGCATTACTGCTATTGTTACTACTAATGCTATCATTGTTACAGCTTTTTCTTTATTCATTTTCTTTTTCCTTCCTAAAATTAAATAGTTGAATTTGTTTCAACTATTTTTCATTTCCATTATATACATAATATCACAATTCTTATTTGTTATTCAAGTAATTTATGAATATTATTTTTAGTTTTTGAATTTCTTTATTTTTAATAAATTCTTATATAAACTAATTTAGATAATCACATCAGCAATATTTTGTTGCATTAAATATACATCAAAAAATCGCAGAAACGTTGACTTTTCAGCATTTCTACGACATTCTCTCTGGTGCCTCGAACTGGAATCGAACCAGTGACACAGGGATTTTCAGTTTTTACTACTCTTTTGCTATGTAGTTTTTTATTTTTAACTTCATGTTAATAATCTTTTTTTCTAGGATATGGTTTTATTTCATCAGTTAAATTTAGTAAATAATCAACACTAGTATTATAAAATTCTGATAATTTTATTAATACATTAGTAGGTATGTCGTTTTTTCCTATTTCATATTGATTGTATCCTGTTTGTGACATATTTAATAATTGACCAATTTGTTTTTGAGTTAGGTCTTTATCTTCTCTCAAATTTCTTATTCTTTCATACATAATTATCACCTATTTTTATTTTAAAATAACTTAAACTAAGTTATTGACTTTTAACTTAAATTAAGTTATAATCTTTTTAAATAACTTAATTTAAGTTATTTAAAAAAAGAATTCCCCATATAGAGCATGGTTTTGTACATTTTTCCTAAAAAATGTACACGAATTAATAAAAAAGGAGCAAATGTAGTATGGTTGATTAGTTTAAAAATAAAATAGTAAATTTAAAAGAAAGTATAGTGAATGTAGTGTTTTATTTAATTTTAATAGGAGGTAAAAAATATGCAGATTGAAAAAGAATTTACTTTATTACATATAACTAAAAAAAATAGAACAACTAAAGATAATAAAAATCAGGATTATTTAATTATCGATGTTTTAGATGAAGAATTAAATCCTTGTAAATTTTTCGTTTTTAATGAAGAAAGAGTAAATCAAATATTAAATGATTCTGCAAATGCAAAAGCATTGCAAAAAGTCTTAATTAAATGTGATTTTACTTATAATGGTTCTTTATGGAATTGTAACCTTATAGAGATGTTGTTCACATACTAATTTGTCTTATACATAGCGTAGCGTCAAGGGCATTTATGCCCGCAGGAGACCCTTTAGGGTATTAACAGCCCTTCGGCGCCTGAGATAAATATTAATTGTTTTTAAGATTGTACATAACAATCTTTAATTTAGAATTTAAGGAAGGAGATTTTATGGAGAATATAGTCGTTAGTAATACTTTAAATGATGTTGAATTATTAAATATGGTTCATAATGACTTGACTGTTATAAATTCTCTCTTAGTATTCTTTGTTATAGTAGTTGTTTGCTACTTCGTTTATAAGTTTTTTGATATGTTTTTTGTTATATAAAAAAACATTACTAAAGAGTCTCTTTTGATTTAAAAGAAAGGAGAAAATACACTATGGAAAATACTGTACTTGCTGGAGTTGTTACAAACTCTATGTTATCAGGTGTTTTGAATGAAGTTATAGGATTACTTCCAGTAGTTGTACCTGTTATGATCACATTTATTGGTCTTCGTAAAGGTATTAGTTTCATTCAATCTATATTACACTCTGCTTAATGTAAGTCCCATAACACAGAGATAGCTGTGGACTCTGGATTTAAAATTTACTATGTTTGCGTTACCGTCTAATTTTACTTCGTGTTTATTAGACGGTAGTTTTTTATAATACAGAAAGGAAATCTTATGATTAATAATAATAAATTAATTAAAATTTGTTTGCTTGCTTTTTTGCTTTTTGCAATTCTTTTATTGAATTGTAATTTTACTTTTGCTAGTAATCATCTAACAAGTTTTGAGTGTAATAATTCTCATATCACATCTTTTTATAATAAAAATTGTTATATTCCTGTTTTACCTTCTGATGTTACTGATAATTTTGTTATTGCATTACATAACAATGTTTGTACCTTATATTATGTACCTAAAGAATATAACAATAAAAATTATAAATGGCTCAAAGATGATGTTTTTTGTTTTGTTCCTTCTTCTTCTAATTCTAGTGAAGATAGAATTAATCTTATTACTTATACTTTGTTAGATGATAATAATAAGGCGGGGGCTTATTCTTGGCCTTATGATGATTACAGTTTTATGCAGAAGACTCATTGGTCTGATTCTTCTACTGCTTCTATTGTTCAAGGAGGTTTCGAAGAACATTTATTTTATCATACTTTAGCTATTTATAATTCTGACAAAACTGTATATTGGGAAATACCTATGACTGATTTAGCTAAAATATTTAGAAATTCTAGTCCAACAAATGTGTTAAAAGAAACTATTTCTATATTAGGAATTTGTTTAGCTGTTCTTATTTCATATATTTCTATTCGTGAAGGTATTAGATTTTTAGTGTCTAATTTACGAAATTTTTAGAAAGGAGTAATAATTATGAAAAAATACTATATCAACATTAGTATTCTTGTTGTTTTAATTTTTAGTTGTATTTTTTCGTCAAGTGTTTTTGCTGCTAATCAGCCTTCTAATAGTTATGATTATTTGTATAGTTTTAAATCAACTAAAGATGATAATATAAGTTCTTTTGAATCTACTGTTAAAAATAGTGATGAGGTTGTATCTGGTAGTTATTATTATTTTGTTTATTATCATATTTTAAACAATACATATATTACTTTTTCGGTTGCTAAATCTGCAGTTAGTAAAGTAGAACTTGTTTCTGATTATAAGACTTATACTGATGATTATTATTTTTTTAGGCTTAGATTATATTGTTCAAATGCTTGGTCTGTTGCTAATAATCGTAAATATACTTTATCTGTTGAAGATTATCCTCAAAATTTTATGGCAGACGGTTCAGATTATTCTGAGTTACGTCTCTATGCAAAATATGATTCAGATAATCGTACTTTTACTTTTCCTTTTGCTACAAATTATGATACTAATGTATATTACCCTTGTTCTGATAATACACAAACAATATTTTTGACTAATGAGCCATATATTGAAAATACTGACGAAGATTTGTCTTTAATTAAATCTAATAATTTAATTATTAATTATGCTAATTATGATTTTTCTAGGTTTAGTTTAAAATTTTATTTATATAAAAGAAAAGATACATCTATTAGTTATGAAAATAGTAATTTAACTAATCTTATTGAACTTCAATCTTTTACTCTTAACAAAGATTCTTCTTATTTGCATGATAATAAATTTGTTATTCCTTTTTCTGTTTTTAATGATAATCAGCTTGAGATTGATACGGATTATTTATGGAGATTAGAAGGTGCTATTTATAAGGGCAATTCTAGCACTACTACTATACATATTGATAGAATTATTACTTCAAAGACTAATAAAAACATTAAAGCAACTTCTGGCGGTTCTTCTGGTGGTGGCTCTTCTGGTGGTCAAGAAAATACTACAACTAATGATAAAATTGATTATTCTGAGGGTGGTGTCTTTTCATGGATAGGCAACTTTTTAAAGAATATTTGGGAAGGAATAAAAAATATTTTTGATATATTAAACCCGTTTTCCGATAATTTTCTTTTAAAGAATGTTGAAAAATATTTTAACAATATAATTGATTTTTTAAATCCTACTTCTGATAATTTTTTCGGTAAAAAAATTATTGAATTTCTTAAAGATTTATTAAATTCGTTATTTGTTCCTGACCAAGCTAATATAGATAATCTTGTTAATACTGTTAAAGATAAATTTGCATTTATTGATACTGTTAATTTAGCAATAGAAAGTATGCAGAATATGTTTAATAATATTAATACAACGCCTTCGTATTCAATCGAGGTTGGTGCTACGCAATATACTGACAAGATGACGATTAAGGTTATTGATTTGGCATGGTATGCCCCATATAAGAAATATGGTGATCTAGTTATTGCAGGTTTTGCTTATGTTTTCTTTTTATGGCGTTTATTTATTACAATTCCTTCGATTGTTAATGGTGTTGCTGGTTCTGTTCAAGCTAATAACAATATTCAAAATTTTAATGATAAGAACAAAGGAGGTAATTAATATATGATTTCTAATGCTATTTTATTAATGTTATCTGCTGTTGTTAATGCTTTATTATTGCCTTTGCAAGTTATTAATATTGTTGTAGATTTTTCTACTGCTAATCAAATTGTTTATGGCTTTTTAAGTGTTATATATTATCTACTTCCATGGGATTTACTTAGTCCTATATTTATATTAATTTTTGCAATATTCAGTTTTAGAATTGTTGTTGCTGTAATTATGGCAATTTGGAGACTATTACCTTTTACTTAATAGAAAGGATTTATAATGTTTTTTATTATTTTATTTTTAATTTTTGTTGATATTTGTTTTGTTGCTTGTTTATGTTTTTTGTTTTATAAACTAAAAATGCAAGATGATGATATTGATACTTTGTATGACCAGTATAGTCAATATATTCAAAAGACTTTTGAAAGAAAGAGAGGTGATTTTAATGGATAATTTATTTTGGCTTAGTTTAATTGCTATTTTTACATATATTGTTTTTGATTTTATTATGTATTTAACTTTAAAATTTATATTTAAAAGAAATTATAAAAATTATATTGAATATGTTAAATGTGGCTTTGATTTATCTAAAAAGAAAGACAATGTAATTTCTTTGAAAGGAAATGATGACGATGACAATGATTAGTGGTTTTATGCAAGTTTTTAAATCTTTATTTGAATTTATTAAATATCCTGTGTTTGTTTTACTTATTCTTTTCTTTATTTTTGTTGTTTGCTGTTGTTTTTGGTTTGTTTTTTATACTGCTAAAGGTAAAAGATTAAAAAAAGGAAAAGCTCATTCAATAAAAAAAGATAATATTTTTAAGAGATTGTTTGTTAAATTACCTAAAAGAATTGTACTTGATACATTTGATAAAGATCCTGACTTTTTTAAGTATCAGGGTTGTGTAATTTTTGAAGGTCGTCAAGGTGCTGGTAAATCTATTGCTATGGTTGAATTTGCAATGAGAATGCAACAGGAATATCCTTTGTCTAAATGTATTACTAATTTAGGATATGTTTATCAAAATGATGTTTTAGAGGATTGGCGTTCTCTTATGAATTATAAAAATGGAATTTACGGAGTTATTGTTCTTATGGATGAATTACAAAATTGGTTTTCCTCTCAGGATAGTAAAAATTTTCCTCCAGAAATGTTACAAATAATAACTCAGAATCGTAAAAATAGAAGAATTATTTTGGGTACATCGCAAAACTTTTATTTACTTGCTAAGGCAATCAGGTCGCAAGCAACCGAAGTGCGCAGGTGCCTGACGCTCTTCGGTGCTTGCACAATCGTTAGGCGTTTTTATCCAATTTTAGATAGTGAAGGTAATGTTTTAAAGTTTAAAAAATTAGGTATGTATTTTTTCGTCCATGATAAAAAACTTAGAGAATGTTATGACACATATAAAGTTATTGAACGTTTATCTAAAGTTGGTTTTCAAGACAAGCCTAATGATATTATTACAAATGTATATAATGTTGTTCAGAAGTGAGTTTTTTTTATGTATAGTTTATTAGATATTTTAAAAGGTTGTTTACCTTTAGCTTTACCTTTTTCATTTGTGAATTTTGGAGTTAAATTTATGAAAAAAATTATTATTGAAGATACAATTAAAGATTTAGATAAAAAAGTTTTATTCGATTATTTAATACAAAATAGACTTTTTATTGATAATTTATCTGATGAAGATATAAAACACTATAAAAAAATTTTTTCTTTGTATTATCGTGATAGATTAAGAATTAAAATTAAAAAATTTTTTTTACGTTGACATAATTAAAAATGTGGAGGGTTCTTAGTAACACCCTCCCTGAGTCCCACTGGTGGGAATTTTATAAAAATTTTAGAGAATATTGGAGGAGTGAAAATTGTTAGATACTGTTAAAATTTATACTATGATTGATAAAAATGTTTACAATAATATATATCATAGGTCTGATATTCATTCAAGTTACAATTTAAGCACTGGTGAAATTTTTTACGAAATTGTGAATGGTCATTTGTTTGGCTCTTATGATAATAGATTATCTGTCCATGTTGGCTCTGGTGCCAAATATCACTTTATTGATAAATATTATCTTGAGATTGAAGGTTCTTATCATAAAATCATTAAAGGTCAAAATGCTTTTGACGGTTTTTATAGTTTAGTTGATATTGTTAAGTTTTTTATTAGTGCTGTTGAATATTCTTATAATGTTAAATTGCCAAGTTTAAAGCATTGGTTTTTGCAAAGAGTTGATGTTGCTATTTGTTTTGATTTATTAAATAATAAAAATGTATGTAATTATATTAACAATTTAAGACTTTGTGGTTATCCCAAGAGAAACATTAAGCATTATCAAGATGAATCTATTTACTGTACTGGAACAACTAGTACTCTTAAAATTTATAATAAATTATTAGAATTTAAAAAACATGATATTAAAAAGTTTTATAATACATCTTTTAATTTAATTAATTTTATGAATAAAATTGATGGTTTTATTCGATTTGAATGTGAAATTAAAAAGAAAAAATTAGAAAAAATGTATAATAAAAAGTATATTAGAGTTATTAATGTAAGATATGATGAATTAAGAAAAGTTTGGAGTGATGAATTTATGAAGTTATTAAAAATGTTTGAAAATGATTTATATATTGTTCATAAGAAAGAAGAAATAAAAGATAGATTATTTAATTTATATACGCAAAGACAAGCTAGTATTCTTTATAATTTTTATATTTGTTTGATGTGCGATGGTAAAGATGAAGTTATGACTCGTTATTCATCTACTAGTTTTTATCGTAATTTGAATTATTTAAAACACGCTGGAATTGATTTATCTCAAAAGTATTCTTTAACTTTAGAAGATAATCATGTTGAATTTAATCCATTTGAAATGCAGGAGGTTTTATAGATAATGACTTGTTATGAAGCTTTAGATACTTTTGTTGTTAATCAAGAAGTTGTTAATAATTCGGTTAATACTGTTGATTTTTATAAAAAAAGAATTGGTTATTTTATAGACTTTGTTGATAATAAAGATGTAAGTCTTTTATGCTTAGATGATTATAATAATTTTGCTTTTTTTCTTAAATCAAAAGAAAGTATAAAAGGAGGACGTTTGTCTTCTTATACAATAAAAACAACATTAAATGCTACTAAAATTTTTCTTAAATTTTGTTTTGATAAAAAATATATTACTGATGATTTTTATAAAGAAATTAAACCTTATAAATCTATTAATAAAATTATTGTTGTTTTGTCTCCAGAAGAAATTCAAAAACTGTTAGATACACAAAATACTTGTACTAGAGTTGGTATGCGTAATTTATTAATTATAGCTTTAATGCTTGATGCTGGTCTTCGTGTTAGTGAAGTTTCTCATTTGAATTTTGATGATATTAATGTCGATTTAGGTGTTATTCGTGTTTTGGGTAAAGGAAATAAAGAACGTTTAGTTCCTATTACAGATTTTATTTTAAATTATTATAAGAAATATGTATATTTATCTGGTATAAAGCATGGTGCTTTGATTTTAGACTTTGAAAAAAAAGAAAGATTATCTCCATCAGGAATATCGCAAATATTTAGACGAATAAGACAGAGATATAATTTTAGAGAACTTCATCCGCATTTTTTAAGACATACTTTTGCAACTCTCTTTTTAGTTAATGGAGGTGATCCAATTCATCTTCAGATGATTTTAGGTCATACTACTTTATATATGACAGAACAGTATATTCATTTAGCTAATCAAATGACATTAACTAAGCAAAAAAAATATAGTCCACTCACAAATATAAAAAAAGCCTAGAAATAGGCTTTTTATTTATGGTGCCTCGAACTGGAATCGAACCAGTGACACAGGGATTTTCAGTCCCTTGCTCTACCAACTGAGCTATCGAGGCAATTATTATTTATTTATTAGTTATCTCCCATATAAAAAAATGGCGACCCGGAACGGGCTCGAACCGTCGACCTCTAGCGTGACAGGCTAGCGTTCTAACCAACT
>OLWA01001112.1_pt1 | contig 29259 bp, 14 predicted proteins | sample 1673251 | NCBI WGS metagenome assembly OLWA01 (sample SAMEA3178937, study PRJEB25190) | human gut metagenome | biome: human gut; feature: human-associated habitat; material: faeces | place: Austria | collected 2013 | reverse complement strand
AAAGGGTTCTGCTGCCTTATGCAAGAAATAAAAAATGGAATTGATAGAACCCACCAGAATTTAATAGTAAAATTCCACTATTTTTCCTCTAAAATATTCATTGGGTATTCATTTCGGGCGGATAAAGCGGAATGTTTTCGGGTGTTCCGGTGCAAAGGTAGTTCTCCGGCGGGGGCGTTGCAATCGCGAATTTCAGGTATTTTTCGAATCGGGACATTCGGGGATCCGGGCGGGGTTGTCAATGGGAAAGGCCGCTCCCCTCGCAGGGAGCGGCCTTGGGGTCGGATTCGGTCCCGGTCAGAAGGCCCGGCCTTCGAAGACGCGTGATTTTTTCGACGGGATGAGCCGTCCGTAGAAGGTGATCCGGTTTCCGTTGAAGGTCGGATCGACCGTTACCGAGGCGTAGTTGCTGCCTTTGGCCATCGAGACGGTCACGCTGGCCGACAGGGCGGCGCCCATGACATTCATTGTAAAATAGGTGTTTCCGCGGCGGTCGGTCTTGAGTTTGATGTTCGAGGCCTGGCCTTCGAGGGTGATGCCGCCGATGCCGTTGGGTCCTCCGCCGTTGAACGGGGCGATCTGGACGAGAGCCCGGCTGTCGGTGAGCGAGACGAAATTGGTCGTGGAGTTCACGAAGGCCGAGTCACCGTGCTTGAAGACCAGTTTGTCGGCTTCGACCACGAAGTCCAGTTTTTCGAGCGACGCCATGGCTTCGGCATAGTTCAGCGAATCCTGAACCTGCTGCAGCTCCTTTTCGAGGGCCCGATCCTGGGCTTCGGTCTGTTCGGCCCGGGTGTAGATCCGGCGTTCGGTCTGGGCCTCGACGGCCGTATGTGCAGTCAGCAGTGCGGCCAAAATCAAAAGCATTCGTTTCATGATATTCGCACTTTTATCGTTATCATTGCCGATCATCCTCCGACCGGCAGAGATATAACGTTGCGGAAACTTCGGATCGTGTGTCGGAGGACCGTTTTATTCCGGAATCAGCGTATCGGCTCTTCGTCGGGGTCGTCTGCGGAGGCCGTGACGCCCCGCCGGGAATGAAAACCGGCGGGGCGTCATCGTCATCAGAACGGCTTCGGGATCATTCGACCCGGGTGGGACGCGGTCCCTGGTAGGAGCGCTTCATCCCGCCGAAATCCAGGACGATCTTCTGCAGCACGGTCCCGGCATCGCCGCAGAGAATCCGCACCGTATGCCGTCCCGGGCGGTCGATGTGCAGCGTGGTCTTGTTCACCCGGCAGTTTTTCAGCACGCTTTCGTACCAGATCTGCGCATATTCGATCGACGAGGTCGACGGATTCATCACCGGGCCGTCATCGATCGCCACGCCGTACTGCGTTTCGAGGTTCGTTGCCTCGTGGCCGGCATATCCGCGGTCGGCGCTGATGACGAACGTCGGCAGCACGTAGGTGTAGACGTCGACCGAGCCCTGTTCGAAGGTGTAGAAGTCGTACTCCAGGGCCGGCACCCGGTCGCGGCGCGTGTTCTGTTTCGGACGGTTCGGGTCGCCGAGCTGTACGGCCGCATTTTCGATGCCGAGATTCGGGATCCGGCGCATTCGGATGGCGTCGTTCTCGACCTTGCGGTGGAATCCCGCGGCGTCGATCGAGACGTATCCGTGGTGCTGGACGTAGAGCCCGAGCAGCTCTTCGCGCGTGGGCGAGGCGGGGTTGAAGACCGAGACGAGAACCCGTTCGCTCCTCCCCGCGGCATCCTCGATGGTCAGGCTGCCTTCGATGCGTTCGCCGACGGGGACCTTCGCCCAGTCGATCTCCACCTCGATCCGCTCTTCGGTTGCGGTGGTGCCGGTGCGGCGGCTCGGGAGGATCCAGGCGTCGCTCGGCGTGATGCGCCACTGCAACGGCCCGACACCCCGGTTGTAGAGGTCGATGAAGTAGCTGCGGCGCACGAAGGTGTCGAACGTCGGCAGCAGATGATAGCTTCCCGTCCCCTTCATCACATCCTCGCCCTCGACCTGGACCGCCAGTTCGGGCTGCGGGGCGAGTGTCGTGCTGCGCAGTTCGGGCAGTTCGAAGTAGGCCGAGGCGAAGCCCTGCCGCATCGTCATCACATGGTCCCATTTCCCGCCGCAGAGGGCGTTGTAGCCGTCGGTGATGCGTTGCAGCGCTTCGTGACAGCGGCGGCTTTCGGCGGCCAGCGAGTCCGTGGCGGCCCGTTGCTGGGTGGCGTAGCGGCGGTTCTGCTGTCCGCACAGCACCATCCTGTTGAGCAGTTCGCACCCCTTGACCGGATAGTAGAGCACCTCGTAGAAGCAGGCGCGTTTCTCGTCGGGCATGCTGTCGAGCAGCTCCGTGACGCGGTGTCCGATTTGCCGGTAGTCGTCCAGCCGGCGGTCGCCTTCGCGGTAGTTGGTGAACGAGAAGTCGGTGTCGGTGTTGCGTTCGCGGCCGTGGCGGTCGGTGGTCCACTGGTATCCCCAGCCCATGAATTCGGGCTTGCGGACGAAGGCCAGGTGGTAGAAGCGGTCGCAGATCGAGCGGAATTCGTCGTAATACTCCGCGCCGAGCATGCCGCTCATCCATTCGGCGCGATAGTCGGCGGCCCGTTCGAAGTCGAAGTCGTCGATGTCACGGGCCATGGCGAGGAAGAGGTCCACGGCGAATTCGCACGACTTGATGTCGCCGGCGTTGAGCAGCCATACGCGGTCGGCCGTGGCGTCGTAGGCCTTGCGCAGCTCCTCATACATGAGCGTCGGCGAGGTGGTGTTCATCCACAGGTAGTCGTGCGGGCGTCCCAGGTAGGAGGAGTGGTAGTAGACGCCCGACCGGCCCGCGCGTTTCTGCTCGGCGGGGCTGCTCAGACGCTTCATGTAGCCGTAGTTGTCGTCGGGCCAGATGATCGTCACGTCGTCCGGCAGCTGCAGTCCGCGGTCGTAGACCTCCAGCACCTCCTTGTAGGGGGTGAAGACCTGCGGGATTTCGTCGGCGGGTTTCCCCAGCACCTCGGAGAGGATGCGCCGCTGGGCCATCAGCGCCTCCTGCATCGTGGCCTTGCGGGCATCCAGGTCGTCGTCGCCGGCCATGGCCTTGTCGTGCAGGCCGCGCAGCGCCAGCGTGTAGACATTCTCGTAGGGGGCGGCGGTCCGCACCCGGGCCGTGAGGACGCTGTCCACCCCCGCGCGGTTGTGGACGTAGTCCCACGGGCCGTAGCGTTTGGCATCCCACTCGCTGGCCGTGTTGAGCAGCAGCGGCTCGCAGTGCGACGACCCGACGGCAATGCCGTATCGGTCGGCGATCACCCTGTTCTCCGGAATCCGGTAGAAGGCCGTCGTGGCGTCGTGCATCGCCGGAGCGAGGTAGTTGGCCCGCAGGCGCAGCAGCAGTTCGCAGACCTTTTCATAGGTTTTCGGTCCGATGTTGCCCAGCTCCTTCTCGAAGTTGTACTTCGCCCAGCGGTAGATGCCCCAGTCCTCGTCGTTGATGAAGATGCCGCGGTACTTCACCGAGGGGCTCTTCGTGGTGAAGGGTTCGACGTGCAGCGTCAGCCGGCTGCGGGGCGTCACGGGAGCATCGGCCCACCAGTACCAGGGATTCACGCCGATGATCGGCGAGAGGGCGATCAATGCGTGGGCGGCGCCGCGACGGTCGCTTCCGGCGATGACCAGCGCGCGGCGCAGCCCGTTGCCCGGATGTTCGACCAAGCGGACCGCCGCGCGCTCCCAGGCGCCGGTCAGCCCCGTGGTGTCGATCTTCCGCTCCCGGACGAGGCGGTCGATCCAGCGGTTGTGGCCGATCGTGCCGACGATCACGCCGTAGCGGCTTCCCTCCGGGAGCTTCTCGTCGTCGCACACGACAGGCGTATGTCCCGTGACGCGGGCGACGTCGGCGGCGAAGAGCTCCGCGGCGGTACGCACCACGGCGGCGTCCTGTCCGTCGCAGCAGAGGACGGCGCATCCCGATTCGGATGCCAGTTGAAGATCGTTCCGCGAGGCGTTTCCCTCCCGGAGTGTCACCTGCGCCTCGGCCGTCAGCAGCCACAGCGTTGCTCCGAGGAGCATCAGGATTCTCTTTTGCATCATGTCTCTTGTCTTTCTTTTGGGGTGTTGCAGAAACGAAAGGGCCCAAAGCATCGATCTTTGAGCCCTTTGCCTGGGGGATGAGTCCGCCCTGTCCCGACCGGTCGGGAGGTCCGGCCGGCCGGGGTGCGGACGACGGGTCTACTCCTCGGTGATCTTGGTCTGCAGTCCGAGGTAGAACTCGTTGATCTGAATCGTGCTGCCGGGGCTGGGCGAGCAGTAGAATCCCTTGGTGTCGTCGGGGTTGTTCACTCCGACGAAACGCAGGTAGCGGTAATCGGTCTCGGGAATGAGGATGTTGTCGGTCTCCAGGTTGTCGTAGACGCTCGGATCGGGCGTCAGCGAGACGTTGTTGACGATCACCTCGGCATTCGAGAAGTCGGCGTTGTTGCTGCCCTCGATGCGGTTGAAGCCGAACCAGCGCACCAGGATGTTGTTGCTGTTGCCGCCTTCGGGACGGTGCTTGATGCGCAGGTAGTTGACCGTGCCGGGGTTCTCGCCGCGGTCGATTTGGAACCAGATCTCGTCGGTGGCCGCACCGCCGCTCACGCCGTTGAACGTACGGCCCGGACGAACCATCGAGAGCGTCGTGCTGGTGTTGTTGTCGATGGCGGCCGTAGCGGAGCTGCCGATGGCCGTGTCGTTGTAGTAGGGCTTCGAGAAGCTCATCGACCAGTTGCTGCGGTCGCTGTCTTCGTTGACCAGACGGATGACCTGGATCTCGATCGTGGCCGAGAGTTCGGACTGACGCTTGGCCGTGGCGGTGACGGTCGTGCGGCCGACCTTCAGGGCGTGGAGCTTGCCGTCGGCGCTGACCGTGGCCACGTCGGGATTCGACGAGGCGAAGTTGACCCCTTCGTTCTGGTCGAGCGGCAGGATCGAGAGCATCGAGGCCAGATCCAGATCGGCCTCACCGAGCGTCATCTCGCGGCTCTCGGCCGTGAAGGCGATCGACTCGATGTCGACCGGAATCTGATCGACGACCGTGACGGTGAAGTAGGTTTCGATGCCGCCCACGTAGATCGAGATCATCGTAATGCCGGCCTTCTGGGCGGTGACGATGCCTTTGGGGCTGACGGTGGCCACCTCGACGTTCGACGAGTAGAAGAGTTCGGCCAGATCGGTGGCGTTGTAGGGTTCGACATGCACCTTCAGGGCGACGTCGAGCGTCTGACCGACCTCGAGGGTGACGCCTCCGCTCAACGATTCGTCGAGCGTAACGCTCTGCACGGGGACATCCAGGGTTCCCGGTTCGGGGACGTTGTCGTCGCAGCCGAAGCCCGTGAGGGCCGCTGCGGCCAACAGAAAGATACTTATCTTTTTCATGTTTTATCAGGTGTTTAAGCTTGTCTTCGAGGGGCTCCGGCCGTCGGTTTTCAGGTCGGCGGCCGGAGCCGGCAGGGGTCGGCGTTACTCTTCGTAACCCAGATAGAGTTCGGCGATCTGACAGGTGGTCGTGCTGCCCGTGAAGTCGGAAGCCGTGCCGACGAACTTCAGGTAGCGGTAGTTGGCCGTCGGGAAGCTCAGGTTCGGGGTGTCACGGTAGTCGTCCAGATTGCGCGAGCCGCCGTCGTTGGGATCGATGCCGGTCTTGTAGGCCAGGGCCCAGTCGGGGGCGTTGACATCCTCGGCAATGAGTGTCCAGTCGTCGTCGGCCCCGGTGTTGCTGCCCAGGATCTGCGAGAAACCTCTCCAGCGGCATCCGCGGTCGGTGTTGCGGCACGACTGGTGCTTGTAGCGCACGTAGTTGACCTGCCGTTGCTGCTGCATGTCGACCACGAACCAGATTTCGCTGCCTGCGCCGCCCTTGCCCGGACGGTTCAGTCCGAAGTTCGTGCCGTTGGGCGTGGCGAAGAAGCTCGGATCGAACAGACCGTCGAAGAGCGCCACATCGCTGCCGCCCGTGCCGTTGATCGGGCCCGACGTGGCGGAAACCCGCCAGTCCGTGCGGTCGAGATCGTTCGCGTCGGTGATGTTCAGCGCGAAGTAGGCCTTCTTGGCTCCGGCGTTCTTGAAGTCGTTGTTTTCGTTGCTCTTGGCCAGGATGACGAACGTCACCGTGCCGACACCCTTGCAGGTGACCAGACCGTTTTCGTCGATCGTGGCGATATTCTCCGAGCCGTAGACGACGTATTTCACCCCTTCGTTCTGGTCGACGGGCGAGAGTTGCAGTTGAGCCGCGAGGTCGAACGTTGTGCCTTGACCCAGCACGATGCTTGCCGTACCCTGCGTGGCGGTGGTGCCGTCCTTGATCTCGATCTTCTCGAGGGCGACGGGAATCTCCTCCAGCACGGTCAGTTCGAACGAGGCCGAGACGCCGTCGACGGTGATCGTGAGGGTGGTCTTGCCGGCCTTGAGCGGCGTCACGACGCCTTCGGCGCTGACCGTGGCCACGCTCTTGTCCGACGAATCGTAGCTTTCGCTGCGGTCGGTGGCGTCGGCCGGCGAGATCGTCACGCGGCCGGCCAGTTCGAGCGTACCGTCCAGAGCGATTTCGACGCCCTCTTTCCACTCGTCGGGCAGCGTCACCGTCTCGACGGGGGTCTTCTCGACGGTCAGCATGAACGACGCCGAGACGCCGTCGACGGTGATCGTCACGCGGGTTTCACCCACGGCCAGCGCCGTCAGCGTACCGGCGTCCGTCACCTGGGCGATCGTCTCCTTCTCGACCGAGTAGCTTTCGGCAGTATGGGTGGCGTCGGCCGGCGAGATCGTCACCTGGCCGGCCAGTTCGAGCGTCTGACCCGTCCGCAGCGTGACGCCCTCTTTCCATTCGTCGGGCAGCATCACCGTCTCGACGGGGATCTTCCGCGCCTCGACGCGCACTTCGAAGTGGGTGTGCTTGCCGCCCACGGTGATGGTGATCATCGCCAGACCCGGCTCAAGGGCCTTGACCTGGCCCGAGGCGTCGACCGTGACGATCGACGTGTCGGAGGATTCGTAGCTTTCGCTCTTGTCGGGTGCATCTTCGGGCAGGACTGTCACCCGTCCGGCGATGCTGGTCGTTTCGCCCACGACGAGCGTGATGCCGCCGCTGAGCGACGGATCCAGGGCGATGGCCGTGATGACGCTCGCCTGGTCCGTATCGGAGTTCTCCTCGCAGCCGCCCCCGAGAATCAGGGCCGCCGCCGCGCAAAGAGCTAAAATGGATCGTTTCATGATTGTCTCTTTTTAAGGGTGTAAGGGGTCGGCTACCAGCCGGGGTTCTGCACGAGGACCTTGCTGCGCTTGATCTCGTCGAGCGGAATCGGGAAGAGGTAGTTCTTGTTCTTGAAGACGCGCGTCTGCATCTTCGTGCGGGTGTAGTATCCGGGTTCGGGCTGATCGAGGTTCATGCCGGTGAATTCGCCGCCCTGACCGCCTTCGCCGGGGGCCTTGTCGGCAATCATCCAGCGGCGCACGTCGAAGTAGCGCTGGCCCTCGGTGGCCAGTTCGACGCGGCTTTCGCGGCGGATGGCCTCACGCTGCAGCTCCTGATTGCCCTTGATGGCGGGATTCAGCACCTCGAGGTCGGGCACTCCGGCGCGTTCGCGCACCAGATTGACGTAACGCAGCACGTCCTCGTTGGTGGGATCCACCTCGTTGAGCATCTCGGCGTAGAGCAGGTAGAACTCCGCCAGACGGAAGATGATCGAGGGACGGTACTTCGAGGTGACGGCTCCCGAGACGTTGCCGCCGTAGACCGTGCGGTTCATGCGCTTGTAGAGCAGGTAGCCCGTACGCGGGGCGCCGTCGGCCACCGAGTTGTCGGAGTTGCCGCCCTTGTAGAACTGGATGACGTCGTTGCTGATGTGCCACTTCATGCCCGAGAAGGTGATCGTGTTGTAGAAGCGCGGTTCGCGGTTGATGTACATCTTCGAGACCGACACCCCGTTGTAGGTTCCCATTTCGGCCTCGTTGTCGGGGTAGAGGTCCGACTTGGGCAGGAACGACGTGGCCTTGATCGGCAGTCCGTCGCTCATGTAGAAGTCGTCGACCAGCTCCTGCAGCACGTTCAGACCGCCCTGACCCTGGGGTTCGCAGCGCGGCGTGGCCATCGTGTCGAACTGCAGGCTGCCCAGCGAGCCCCACGAACTGGTCGAGGTGGCCCAGATGATCTCCTCGTTGTACTCCTGGAAGAGGTTGTAGAGGTCGGTGGCCGGATCGCCCGTCTTCTTGTAGAGCGAGTAGCGGTTGCCCTCCTCGGCGTAGTCGAGGAAGTCGCGCAGACGGTCGACGGCCGTCTGGAGCTTCGTTTCGTCGCGGTCGGGGAAGAGGCGTTTGCCGTCCTTGTTGGTCAGGGCCAGCGCCTCGGGCCATCCGCCGTTGAACAGCGGACTGGCGGCATAGACCCACAGCTTGGCACGCAGGGCCAGTGCGGCGCCCTTGGTCGGCACGGCGCGCAGGTTCTCCTGATCGTGGTAGGGCTCCTGGGCCATCTCGCTCATGCAGCCCTCCAGCTCCTGATCGATCCAGTTGATCACCTCGTCGAGCGAGTTGCGCGGCAGGTCGAGGTCGTCCTCGAGCGTCATCGAGTGGTCGACGATCGGAATCGGGCCGTAGAGCTCCATTAGATAGTAGTGGTAGGCGGCCCGCATGAAGCGCACGTTGGCCTTGTAGAGCTTGATTTCGTCTTCGGTCAGACGGTCGGCGTCGGGACCTCCTTCGTCCACGATCGGGTGAGCCTGCTCGAGGAAGATGTTGGCCTGGCGGATGCTCTCGTAGAGGGTGTTCCAGCGCTGGGAGTTGGTGTTGGACGAGTTCCACTCGACGTATTTGCCGGCCTTGTCCATCTCACGCGTGTAGATCTCGTCGGCCATCGACGCCCAGGGGTTGCCCATCGGGCTCGACGACACGAAGACGGCCGAATAGTCCGGGCGGTTGTTGAAGACCTGCGAATACCATTTCTTGGTCCGGTCGACGTTGCTGAACACCTGCGAGATGTCGGTGATACCGCCGGCCAGTTCGTCGGAGACGTCCAGGAAGCTGCACGACCAGGCCGTGCAGGCGAGCAGTCCGAGCGAAAGTATTTTTGCGATTTTCTGTTTCATGGTTGTTCTCTCCTTTGGTTAGAAGTTCACTTCGATACCCAGCGTGAAGGTGCGCGACATGGGGTAGCTCATGCCGTTGTTGCGGTTGCCCTGCTCGGGATCCCAGTACTTGATGTCGTCCCAGACGCAGAGGTTGTTGCCCAGCATGTAGATGCGGGCCGTTTCGAGACGGATCTTGCGCAGGAATTTCTTGGGCAGGTTGTAGCCGATCTCGAGGTTCTTGAAGCGCAGGAAGTTGCCGCTGCGGAGCCACCACGTGTTGGGCTCCTTGTTGACGTTGTAGCTGTAGTGGCTGTGCAGACGGGGCATGGTGACGTCCTGCCGCGGGTCGTCGGCCGTCCAGCGGTCGAGGAAGAGCGTGCGGTAGTTCGACTTGTCCTCGTACCAGTTGAAGGGCCAGAAGTGGTTGTTGCCCGAGGCCAGCAGCACCGACGAGTTGCCCGTGCCCTGGAAGAAGGCGCTCACGTAGAAGCCCTTGTACTCGATGTTGAGGCCGAAACCGTAGTTGATCTCGGGGTTGTAGGGGTGACCCACGCCGCGGACCTTGTCGTTGCTGTCGATGATGCCGTCGTGGTTCATGTCGACGAACTTGATGTCGCCGGGGCCCAGCGTACCCTGCAGGGCGACGGTCGGCAGACCCGGACGCAGCTCGTAGGAGTAGGTTCCGTTGGCGTTCTGCGTGCGGATGAAGTCATCCTCGGTGTAGAGGCGCTCGGCGATGTAGAGCGTGTTTTCGTTCACGCGCGTGCCGGTGACCTTCTGGTAGTCGTAGAGCTGGTTCAGCTCGTCGTATTCGATGATCTTGTTGCGGGCGAAGGTGAAGGTTCCGCGGGCGCTGATGCGCACGTCGCCGAACGAGTGGTGGGCGTTCAGGCTGGCGTCGACGCCCCAGTTGTCGACGATACCGTAGTTCTGCCACGGTTTGGCGTGGAATCCGGCCACGCCCGGGACGGTGTTGCGTTCGAGCAGGATGTCCTTGCGTCGGTTGTTGAAGTAGTCGGCCGTGATTTCGATTTCGTTGTCGAAGAAGCCGAGGTCGAGACCGATGTTGCGTTTGGTTTCGATCTCCCAGTGGATGTCGTCGTTGGCGAAACGCAGGTCGTAGATACCGGCGCCCATGCCGTTCGAGGCCGAGGTTCCGATGCCCTGGTTGAAGGTGTGACCGTTGGTGGCGAACGTTGCGCGGTAGAGGAAGCGGTCGGTGCCGGTGTCGTCGTTACCCGTGCGGCCGATCGACAGACGCAGCTTCAGGTTGTTCATCACGCGCTTGAGCCCTGCGGGATAGAACTTCTCGTTGGAGATGAAGTAGCTGACGCCCACGGCCGGGAAGAATCCGAAGCGGTTGTCCTTGGCGAAGGTTTCGCTGCCCGTGTATCCGAAGTTGCCCTCGATGAAGTAGCGGTTGTCGTACGAATAGGTGACACGGCCCACGACGCTCTGCTTGCGGTAGGGGAGCACCGGATCGTTGTACTGCTCCTCCTTCTGCATGTAGAGCAGCATGGCGCCCACGTTGTGGACGTAGTTGAAGGTGCGCTGGTAGTTGACGGCCCCCTCGATGTAGATCTTGCGCAGATAGCTGTCCGAGACGAACTCCGGGTCCTCGATTTCGGGCGAACCCGACGAGGTGGTGGTGAAGATCAGGTTGCCTTCGGCATCGCGGCCGCTGGCGTGGTAGAGGCTCGGCCAGTAGTCGCGCAGCGTGGCGGCGCTTCCGTCGTAGTCGAAGCTGACGCTTCCGCGCACGCTCAGACCTTCGGTGATGAATTTCAGATCCTGTTCGAGATTGATCTTCGACTGGATCTTCGTGCCCCACTCCTGGCGGTAGCCCTGGTTGTAGAGCATGTTGTAGGGGTTTCGGTTGTTGGCGTCGGCCTGTTTCTCGTAGCTCGAGAGCGTGCCGTCGCTGTAGATGGCCGGGAAGAGGTACGACGGCGTGTGGAGCATGAACGAGAAGATGTCGTCGGCCGAGCGGTTGGCCGTGCGGCGGTGTACGTACTGTCCGGCCAGATCGACGCTCAGACGGGTGGTCTTGCTCACCTTCAGGTCGATGTTGCTGCGCAGGTTGTAGCGTTCGTAGCCGAAGTTGCTGTTGTACTTGCCGTTGGGGTTCTCCTTGAAGACGCCGTCGGACTGGTAGTAGGCCATCGAGACGAAGTATTTGGCATTCTCGGCGCCGCCGCGGAAGTTGAGCGTGTAGCGCTGGCTGTGGACGGCCTTCTTGACCAGTTCGTCGATCCACTGCGTATTGGGATAGAGGTCGTTGTCGACGCGGTCGCGGTAGAGCTGGATGGTCTCTTCGCTGAAGTTCGGGGTCAGACCGTCGTTGAAGCGGGCTTCGTTGGCCAGTTCGAGGTAGTCCCACGAGTCGACGAATTCCGGCAGACGCTGCGGCGAGGCGATCGACTGCTCGATGCGGAACGAGATCTTCGGTTTGGAGATCGTACCGCGCTTGGTGGTCACCAGGATGACGCCGTTGGCACCTTCGGCACCGTAGACGGCCGTTGCGGCGGCGTCCTTCAGGATGCTGAAGGTTTCGATTTCGTCGGCTTCGAGGTTGTTGATGTCACGGGGCACGCCGTCGACCAGCACCAGGGGCTCCGTACCGCCCTTGAAGGTGCTGATACCGCGGATCCAGAATTCGGCGTCGTCACGTCCGGGCTCGGCGCTGCGCTGGATGCTGATCAGACCGGCGAGCTGGCCGGCGAGGTTGCTCGTCAGGTTGCTCGACGACGACTGCATCAGTTCGCGCGAGCCGACCGTTGAGATCGAGCTGACCATGGCCTGACGCTTCTGCTTGCCGTAACCCACGACGACGACCTCTTCGATCTGGTCGGTATCGGTGAGCAGTTTGACGTTGATGACGCTGCGGCCGTCGGTGGGGAGCGTCTGCGACAGGTAGCCGATGTAGCTGACGGTGATCTGCTGACCGGGCTGCACGTCGATGACGAACAGTCCGTCGGTGTTGGTGGTGGTTCCGACGGTGGTGTTCTGGATGTAGACGGTGGCACCGACCAGCGGCGAGCCGTCGTTGTCGGTCACGGTTCCGGTGATACGCCGTTTCCCGTTGCCCGAGGCGTTGTTCTGGGCGTATGCGGCGCCGGTATCCACCGCCAGGAACAGCATGAGGAGCAGAACGAGACCCGCATGACGCAGTGTGCGGGCACGTTCGATGGCTGTCTTATAGAAATTTTCCATACGGTTAGTTGTTTGAATTGGGGTTAAGTGTTCGTTCGGATGAGGGCCTTCGTCCTGACGGTTTCCGGCCCGGGGCGGTCAATCGGTGAATGGTTTTCGTTTCATAGGCTTGCGGAAGTTTCAGGTTTGCGGGATTATTGTTCTTGCTGTTCGTCGGCCAGTTCGATCAGGGCGTAGGCGCACCACATCATGGCGGCCTGTCCGTGGAGATCCCCGATGAGCTTTTCGCGGTCGCGGTAGTATTCGTAGGTCGAACCGATGCCCGTGCCGCAGCAGACGTTCTGGATCTCGTAGTTCGAGAGCAGGTAGTTCTGCAGGGCGAGCCAACCCTTGCGGGCGGCCGCGCCGTAGGTCTGGGCATCGAGCCAGCCGTTCTTGACGCCGAGGATCATGGCATAGGTGAACATGGCCGATCCGGAGGTCTCTTCCCACATTTCGCTGGCGTCGTGGCCCTCGGCATAGATGAGCTGTCCCCACATGCCGCTGTCGTACTGATACTTGAGCAGCGAGGCCATCATCTCCTGGTATTCGGCCAGAATCCGCTGGCGATAGCGGTCGTATTCGGCTCCCTGGGGCAGCATGCGCAGCATTTCGGGCATGCCGGCGGCCATCCAGCCGTTGCCGCGGGCCCAGAAGAAGGGGGCGCTGGCGGCGTGGTAGTAGAGACCCTTGTCGCCGGGCAGCTGATCGAGGTAGAGCATCATCTCCTCGGCGGCGCGCTTGATGTACTTTTCGTCGCCGGTGGCCAGATAGGCCTGGGCCTGCAGGGCGGTGATCATGAACATGTCGTCGATCCACAGCCGCGTCTGGTAGGAGTATCCCTGGTTGTGGTACTCCACGGCCTTCGAGGAGATGTTCCGGTAGTACTTCGGGTCGGAGGGGAGCTCCCACTGTCCGTCGGCATATTCGAGGCCCTGTTCGAGGTAGTGGCTGATTTCGGCTTCGGGAACACCCTGACGCTTCTTCTCGGCGTAGATGTGCAGCGGAATGGCGCCGAAGACGTAGTAGTCGACGGCATTGCCCTCGGTGCGCGGAATGGGGGTGTGGAGCCCATCGGTGCGGAAGTCCTCGAACTTGACCACCAGTGCGTCGAAGAGAGCCTGGTTGTCGGTCGCCTCGGCGTACCAGAAGGCCCCGAGCCAGGCGCAGACGTCGGGATAGGAGGTCAGCGAGCTCTTTTTCGAGGCATGCATGTCGCCCCAGTTCGAGTTGTCGCAGTAGGCGAAGAGCCAGGCGACGCCGTCGCCTACGGTTTTGGGATCCTTCCCGTCGGGGAAGTGGATCAGGTCAGCCTCCGAGGTGGCCGGATCGTCGGGTTCCGAGGGTTTCTGTCCCGTGTTGGGCTTGCCGCCCGAACCGAGTGTGGCCTTCTCCTCGCAGGAGGCCTGCCATAGAGCGGCGAAGAGCAGGAGAACGGCGATTGCCATTCTCTGTAAGATCCATTTCATGCCGGATTGTCGAATTAAAGTTTATAGGGCTTCACGTCGCACGAGAGGGCATAGGCGCACCAGAGCATGGCGGCCTGTCCGTGGAGATCGCCGGTCAGCCGGCGGCGGTTCTGATACCAGTCGAAGCTGTTCTTGGCGCCGGTTCCTTCGCAGACGTTGCGCAGGTCGCAGTTTTCGTCGAGATAGGTCAGCAGGGCGGTCCAGGCCTTGCGGGCGGCCGTTCCGTAGACCTTCTTGTCGAGCCAGCCGTTCTTGACGCCGAGGATCATGGCGTAGGTGAACATGGCCGTCGAGGAGGTCTCCTTCCAGGTGTTGGGGTTGTCGATGATCTGACACCACATGCCGTCGTAGGACTGGTAGCGCAGCAGCGTGGACATCATCAGCCGGTAGGCGGCCTCGATGCGCGGACGGTCGGGGTTGTCCTTGGGCAGCATGCGCAGCATTTCGGCCATGCCGACGGCCATCCATCCGTCGCCGCGGCCCCAGAAGAAGGGCGTTCCGGTGTGGTGGTAGAAGAGGCCGTTGGGGCGCTGGATGCGGTCCAGATAGAGGCTCATCTCACGCGCGGCGCGGTCGATGTACTTGCGGTCGCCGGTGACCAGATAGGCCTGGGCCTGCAGGTCGGTGATCATGAACATGTCGTCGACCCAGAGCCGCGTCTGCCACGAGTAGCCGTCGTCGGCATATTCACGCGCCTCGGAGAGTTGCTTGTAGTGCTGCGGATTTTCGGGCAGCGTCCACTGGTTGTCGGCGTATTTCAGACCCAGTTCGAGGTATTTCGGGTCGTGGTTGCGCTTGTAGATCTCCAGGGGCACGGCGCCGAAGACATAGAAGTCGACGACGTTGTGGGCCTTGGGATAGAGTTCGGGCTGGAGGTTCTTCTGCGTGGTGAAGAGCGGTTCGAAACGTTCGACGAGTTTCGTGTAGAGCGAATCGTTGCCGGTTCCGGCGGTGAACCACAGGGCGCCGAGCCAGGCGCAGACGTCGGGATAGGTGATCAGCGTGACCTTGTATTTCGAGTGGGTGTCGCCCCAGTGCGAATGGGGGGTCTCGAGGTAGCGTTCGGTCAGGCGGACGCCGATCTCTTCGGGACGCGAGCCTTCGGGGAAGTTCTTCAGGTCCCAGCTTTTCTGGGCGCTGGCGGTCGTGAAGCTGGCCATCAGCAGCAGAGTCTGTGCAAGGAGAGTGATTTTTTTCATGGATATGGGTTTCGGTTTTCAGGTTTTATGGAGTCCGGGTTTGTTGGGGATTCCCCTCCGGGAGCCGGCCGTGAACCGACTTCCGGACGGGGTGTCGGTCGTCAGAGCGTTTCGCCCGAGGGCAGCAGCTGCGGTTCGCCCCAGCCGACCGGATCGCCGAATGCGGGCGTGCCGTCGTCGTTCCACGTGAACTTCTGGATGAAGGGATAGCGCTGTCCCCAGCCGCCGCCTCCGCTGGGCAGATACTTCATGGCGTGGTAGACGATCCAGTCTTCGGTGCCGTCGGGCGACTTGGTGAAGCAGTTGTGACCCACGCCGTTGACGCCGGCGATCGGTTCCGAGGTGTTGTCGCAGCGCCAGAAGACGTAGTTGTTCGATTTGGTCCAGTCGGCCGGATTCATCGGGTCGCCCGTGGCGGTGTCGAGCATGAGCCATCCCAGGCGGTAGTTCTCGGTCCAGGATCCGTTGCAGGAGTAGACGATGAAGAGTTTGCCCTTCTCCTCGTTGAACAGGATCGAGGGGCCTTCGTTGACCGTGCTGGAGAGCTTCTCCCAGCTCTTCGACGGCTCGGAGAGGATCTTGAATCCCGAGCTGATGGTCCACGGATTCGACATGCGGGCGATGCGGATCTGCTGGATGCTGTTGGTCTTGCGGTTGCCCGACCAGACGGCGTAGCGCTGTCCGTTGAGCACGAAGGTGGTCATGTCGATGGCGTATTCGGTGTTTTCGGCCGTGATTTCGGCGGGGATCTGGTCGCTTTCGCCCGTGTAGATCATGCCCATGTCCTCCCAGCCGCCGGTCAGCGGATCGTCGGTCTTCGAGCGGATGACGCCCGTGCGCTGATCGCCGTAGCTGCCGTCGCTGCGGCCGGCGGCGTAGTAGACGTACCAGCGGCCGTCGATGTGGAAGAGTTCGGGAGCCCAGAGGTCGTTGGTGTTCCAGGGTTTCGACGCGTTGTCATAGGGCAGCGACCAGACCTTCGTGGTGGCCTCGATGACCGACAGCCGGCTCGACATCGAGATGGCGATGCTGCTGCCGCTGGCCTTGCAGGCGTAGTATTTGTCGCCGTCCTTGACGATGTAGGGGTCGGGCATGGTCGAGATGTTGCCGCCGACGGTGATGGGGTTGGTGAAGGTCAGTGCCGACTGTGTGACGACCACCTCGACGGGGTTGACGCCTTCGGCCGTGAAGCGGATGACGCCCGTGCGCTTGGGGGTTCCCTCCGGATCGGGGTTCTCGTCGTAGGAGATGCGCACCGAGAGGTTGCCCTTGCCGCTCGAACGGTCGGTGCGGAGCCACTGCGAGCGGGATTCGGCCATCCACGAGGTGTTCGACGTGACGTAGAGTTCGAGCGAACCGCTCGAGTTGCCGACCATCTTTTCGCTGAAACTTACGCGCAGATAGGGCTTTCCGGCATCGTCGCCTGCCGAGTCGTCCTTGCTGCAGTGGCAGCACAGCATCGTCGTCATGGTGATCAGAGCGACGATCAGATAGGAGAATTTGTGTTTCATATGAGGTTCTGTTTTTGGTTGTTCGGTCATTTTTCAGTGTTTTGCCGGGCGGGAGAGCTGCCGGATCAGGTCGCGGCGTGTCCTGGTGCTGTCGGCATCGATCCGCCGGCCCGAGAGCGAGCTCCAGAGGCGCGCGGTCTGCTCGTCGAGCGGATGGTCGAGCCGGGCCTCCCAGTCGGGGAAGTAGCCTTCGAGCGCCAGCCGCTGCACGGTGGCGAAATCGGGATTGCCGGGGCGCATGTCGCGCATGAAGACGAGCGTGGCGCCGTGGTCGAGCAGCCGCTGCTGCAGGGTCTCGATCTCGATTGTCTGCACGTTGCTCCGGCTTTCGATCGCCAGGGCGGCGGCTTCGCCGGCCGCTTCGCCGAGGGCCATCCAGCAGGGCTCCATGCGCAGGGTCGAGAATCCGACGTGCGACCCCGAGACGGCCACCGGGAAGAGCAGGTTCTCGATCCGGCGGGGGACCATTACGCCGTAGGGCACCGTATAGACGGCCGTCGGCGAGCTGAAGAATCCGTCGAGATGGATGCGTCCGGGCTCGCGTTTGCGGACGGCATGCGAATCGAGCGCATAGTGGCTGGCGGTGATCGACGTGCGGTGGAGCGGCGGCCGTCCACCCTTGTTGACGGGCAGGGCGTCGTGGGCCGTGAAGAAGTCGATGCCGTCGAGCCGGCGCCCCTCGCGGACATAGACCTGACGCGGGAATGCTTCGTTGTCGGGGTATTCGTCGGCGGCCAGCCCCCACTCCAGACAGGCCTTGCGGAACGATTCGGGCAGCGCCTCGTCGTGCTGTGCGAACCACAGCAGCCCCAGCGTGTAGTCGCGCAGCCGTTCGGCGAATCGGTCGCGCCACGCCCAGTCGGCCGTCGGCCAGGGGTAGTTCTCCTCGGGCAGATCGGTCGAGAGCAGGGCCAGATGCTGGTTGTTTGCATCCATCTTGGCGTTCGGCAGACGGGTCATGCTCGTGATCTTGGCCATGCCCCAGGGATCTCCGGGGATCGAGGTGCGTCCGCCCGCCTCGATGCGCCGTCGGTTGAGGGCCATCTGCTCGGGGGTGACCTCCCGGAAACGGACGTCGGTATTGCGGCCGTCGAGGACGTCGGCCACCAGCGAGAGGTACTCCTCGCGGTTGTAGGTCGCCGGACGGGGAATCGGCCGGCGGTTCTGCGGATTGTCGGTCAGACAGAGCCGGTAGTTGTAGGCCTGGATGGTGCTGTCACCCTCGAAGGTCGAGCCTTCGCCCTCGGGGCCGTGTTTCCACCAGCGGTAGAGCTTCCCGGCGCACGGCTCGTCGTAATCGGCCCGGCCTTCGCGTCCGAGACGGAACGGCACGCCGGCCGCGGCGCCCAGATCGCCTTCGTAGGTGGCGTCGATGAAGACACGTCCGCGGTAACGCTCTTCGCGGCCCGTCGTGCGGTCGACGATGCGGATGGCACGGATGCGGTCGCCGCGTTTGATGACGTTGCCGTCCCCGGCATCGAACTGCCGCATGGTCCGGACGGAGATCCGCCCGGGACCGGCCTCGGCCAGCATCCGTGCGAAGCTCTCCTGGGCGACCTTCGGTTCGAAGTGGTATCCGTCGCTGCAGTCGCGCACCTGGGGCGAATCGGCCCCGTAATGCTCCGTATAGGATTCCCGGTTCAGCTCCACGAAACGGGCGAAGAGGCCGGTTGTGGCTCCGCGTGTGGCGATGTCGGTGGCTCCGAGTCCGTTGACCGGCAGACCGCCGATGTGCGACGAACGCTCCAGCACCACGCAGCTGCGGCCTTCGCGCGAGGCGGCGATGGCGGCCGTGATTCCGGCGGGCGTGCCGCCCACGATCACCACGTCGTAGCGCGGTGCGCAGCCCGTGACGAGCAGCGTCGGCAACAGCAGAAGCATCGACAGCGTGTGTTTCATGGCTTGGGTCGGGGTTTCGGGGTTACGGTTTCAGCGGTTCGGTTTCGTTACGGAGTGTGGTTATCGCGCGATCGGGATCCGGTATTCGCGCGGGGCGACGTTGTAGCCGCGCACAACGAGGCGGTATTCGGCTTCGGGAAGCCGTGAGAGGGCGGTTTCGATGCGTACGGTGCGGCTTTCGCCCGGCATCAGCGAGAAGAAGTTGTCGGTATAGAACGACGGTCGCACGGGTTTGCCGTCGGCATCGAGCCACTTGAGCTGCGTGAAGAAGGCCACCGTACGGCCCGTGTTGCGCACGTGCAGATCGATGAAGTGGCATCCGTTGTCGGTCGAGGAGGTGTAGCGTACGGCGAGTTTCGTGCTCTTCAGCCCTTCGAGGGCTTCGAAGCCGGCCGTAGCGGGCCCCGTCAGGGTCCCGGCGCCTTGGTATTCGTTGTCCGAACGCCAGTAGAAGTTGCTGCCGACCTGCTTTCCCTGTCCGTCCAGAAGCCGCAGCCGGATGAACTGCACGGGGGTCTTCGAGCCCGAGAAGTCGAGCCGGAAGACATCGTTCACCACGCCGTCCTCCGGGAGGTCGACCTGAGCCGATTTCGAGTCGATGCGCCGCATGTCGAGGTCGTAGACGTCGGCCGTGACGCGATAGCCGTGGAAGCTGCGGTAGTAGTCGTTGACCACCGAGACGGTGTTTTTCAGGTAGTCGAACTGCGGATGGAGGGGTTCGCAGGCGTTCTGTGCGGCGTAGAGGGCGGCGGTGGGTTCGAGCGACCAGTCCCACATGCGGCCGGCCACCTGGCGTACGGCCGAATTGTGGTACCAGTAGAGGAATCCCGACGTGTAGCGGTCGCCGTATCCGAACTTGTTGTAGTTCCAGACCTCCCAGATGCTCTTGTAGTTCAGCGCTCCGACGAACTGGGCCTTTTCGGCGAATTCGTCGATGCTCTCCGAGGGGCCGTATTCGTTGACCAGATCGGTGTAGAGGCTCGACATGAGGTGGAAGCCGTTGCCGTCAGAGTAGTCCCAGACGGCCTTGTTGACGGGCCAGAGATCCTTCTCGGGCATCATCTCGCGCAGACACTCCACGGTCGGCAGACACGGTGCGCCGTATTCCGGGTTGAAGCCGTTGACGCGGCTGCCGCGCGGCGAAGCCTTGTCTTCGTAGTGGCTCATGACGTTGACCTGCTTGTAGGGGCTTCCGTCGTGGATGCCGCAGCATTCGGACTGCATCTGATAGCCGCGCGAGGGGTCCAGACGGGCGATCAGGGCGGCGGTACCCGACACTTCGCTGCTCTCGTTCGAGGCGACGTAGTAGGCCAGCGACGGGTGGTTGCGGATACGCTTGACGGTCGAGGCGACGTTCGAGAAGTAGATTGCCGGATCGACCGGATGGTTCGTGTCGCCCGTCATCCAGAACTCCTGCCAGACGAGCAGTCCCAGCGAATCGCACAGCTCGAAGAAGTAGTCCGATTCGCTGATGCCGCCGCCCCAGAAGCGGATCAGGTTGACGCCCGACTGGGCCGTGTAGCGCAGTTCGGCGCGCGTGCGTTCGTCCGACGTGCGGAGCATGGCTTCGGGCAGCCAGTTCGTGCCGCGGATGAAGAGCGGCTTGCCGTTGATGCGGAACTGCCGCGAGCGGTCGGGCGTATCGGTTGTCGAGGTGATTTCGCGGATGCCGAAGCGTGTCGAGATCGAGTCGCTCACCCGACCCTCGTATTCGACCTTCAGCGAGAGGTCGTAGAGCTCCTGCGGACCCTTGTGGACGGGCCACCACAGCCGCGGATGGCGGATGACCAGCTGCGGGAACTCCTCGGGGGTGAAGACCACCTCCTTCACTTCGCCGCGATAGAGCGAGACCTCCTTTTCGAAGCGGATGCCCTCGCCCGGGATCTCGCCGATGATGCGGGCCTTGCGGTAGCGGCCCTGCGGAATGTAGTCGGGGTAGGTGACCTCGACCGAGACGGTCTGCCGGGCGACGTCGTAGCCGGGCCGTTCGAGTTCGGAGCGGACGAAGGGGTGCTGCAGCCGCACGCGCCCCGTGGTGAAGATCTTCAGGTCGCGCCAGATGCCCGTATTGCGGTCGCGGATGCCGTCCAGGTAGTAGAAGTCCCAGCCGACGGTCATCAGCTGCGTGACGTTGCGTCCGATTTCGCCGTTTCCGCCGTTCTGGAATTCGCCGTTGGCGCCGAAGGCCTTGCCGCCCTTGGGCTTGACGGTGCCGGGCATGTCCACCGGATAGACCTTCACGGCCAGCGTGTTCACGCGGTCGAGCGAGACCTTGTCCGTGATGTCGATCACGCGCTGGAGGAACATGCCGGCCGTCGACCCGACGAGATTGCCGTTGAGCCAGATCTCCGAGCGGTAGTTGATGCCGTCGGCCTGGAGCCAGATCTTCCGCCCGTCGCACTGTGCACGGTCGAGGCGGAACTCCGTGCGGAACCAGTAGGTGTAGAAGTCGCGTCCGACGCGGTAGATGTCGGGGATCAGTCCCGATTCGAGCTTGTTGTTCAGTCCGTAGTAGGGTTCGGGGTAGATGCTGTCATAGACCAGCGAATTGAGCACCGTGCCGGGAACGACGGCCGGCAGCCAGTCGCGGGTGTCGAGCCCCGCCGAGGCGATCTGCTCGGAGCGGACCCCGACCTGATCGGCCCGTTTCATCTTCCAGACGAATTCGCCGCCGTGGCCCTCCGTGGAGGTCAGCGTGCAGAGAATCCGCCGCTCCTGGCGGGCCAGGCGGAGTTCCCCGGTCTCCCGGGCCGCGGTTGTGAGCGGAAGAAGCGCCAGCAGAACAGGCAGTATTCGGATCATGATCTTACGGATTTATGCGGTTTTGTATGTTTGTCGGGTTTGGATGAATCGGGTTCCGGAGGCTCACTCTCCGGCTGAGGAGTACGTGGCGAAGAAGCGTTCGACACGCTCGGGGCTCAGCATCTGCCACAGCGAGGCGACGGTCCATCCCGGGGCGAAGATGTCGTTGTAGAAGCCCTTGCCGTTGCGGCCGTAGTCCCAGGTGGTGTGCTGCACCACTTCGGGGTAGTAGCCCGCGCGGCCGATGTCGAAGTGCGAGGTTTCGGTGGGCAGGAGCTGCAGCATCGAGCTGCGGATGACGGCGCTCATGCGCGGGAAGCGCTCGTCGCGGCATTCGGCGCCGAGCCAGTCGAGGACGGTGGCGAACTCGAAGATGAAGACGTCGATGTGGTTGTTCTCCACCGAGACGTTGCCCCAGCCCCGCGAGTGGAATCCCACGTCGCCGAGCATCTGCCCCCGTGCGAAGGGAACGTCCCAGAGGTAGTACCACGAGAGGGTGAAATAGGCGGCTTCGCGGCACAGCGCGACGTAGCGGCTGCGCTCCTCGCCGCGCGAACTCATCGCCAGATAGTACATCGCTGTCGAGGCGTAGAGTGCGGCCTCCTTGTCTTCGCAGTTGGCGTCGAGCGTCGAGGAGAAGTAGTCGGCGCGGGCGATGATGTTCTGCTCGATGTAGTCGGCCGTGCGGCATGCGGCCTGGCGGAAACGCTTGTCGTGGAAGTAGGCGGCGGCCATCGTCAGCGGCTGGGTGGCCGAGGAGGTGCTGCCGCCCGAGGCGTCGACGACGCTCAGATTGTCGCGGAACTTGCGCGGGAAGCTTCCGTCGGGGTTCTGCAGCTGCAGCAGGCGGTCGAGCAGCGTGCGGACCCGCTTCTCCCACTCCGGATGGCGGCGGTCGTGCTCCTGTTCATAGGCCAGGTAGAGCAGCAGGGCGTAGGCCCCTTCCGACTGGCGGCGGATGCTGTAGACGTCGGTTTCGCGGTTGCGCTTGAAGTCGACCACCTCGCGGATCAGCCCGCCGGGTGTGAAGCCGTAGCGGAGATAGCTGTCGAAGATCGATCGGGCGTTGTTCACCAGGGTTTCGTTGTGGGTGGCCTCGCCGTATTCGAGGGCGTTGCAGGCGTTCAGCAGCACGCGTCCGACGAATCCCACCTCGGCTACGCCGTTGCTGGCGGGATCATCCGTGCGCAGCTCGACGCCCGAGGTGTATTTGAGCGGGTAGTCGCCCACGTAGCTCTGCAGGAAGTATTCGCTCAGCAGCGCCTTGGCCTCGTCGGGGGTGTAGGGCGGATCGAGCGGCTGCGGGTCGAAGCGGTCGAAGGAGTCGTTCCAGACGTCGGCCACGAACCGGGAATAGGTGTCGCAGTGTCCCCGACGGATCACCCACGTCAGCCGGCGGCTTTCACCCTTCTCCAGCATCTCGAAGCTGCGGACCTGCGGGGCGAGGTTCAGTTTGCGGATGTAGGATTTCGGGGCTTCGCTCCAGGGGAATCCGAAGACCAGGGCGGCATGGCCGTCGACGTTGCGGAATCCGGTGAAGCCCAGCGACGTGCGGCCCGAGAGGATCACTTCGCCGTAGTTGTGGCAGGCGAGCGTCTCCTCGCACAGCGAATCGGTGCGCAGCACGGTGAAGAAGTCGCCCGAGCGTTCGTCGTAGATGCCCGTGAGCGGCGTGCTGAGGCGGTCTTCGCGGACCTGCCAGCTGTCCGAGGTGTGGAACGACGGCGCCGATTCGGGCGAACGCAGATTGCGGTGGTACCAGAAGCCCGGCATGTAGAAGAGGCACTCCTCGTGGGGCAGCGACGTGCGGTAGAGCTGTTCTATATTATAGTAGATGCGTTGGGAGGCGGTCAGCGTCAGGGTGAGCCGGGTTTCGGAACCCTCGGTGACGGTTTCGCGGCGGATGACGACCGGCAGTTTGCATGCGGCCTGGAGCAGCTCCGGATCGTGGGTCGAGGCGTGCAGGTCGTAGGCGGTGGCCGGGTTTCCGGGGGTCTTGAGCAGGATGCGTCCAGCAAGGGGTTCGTCGGCGGCGCTGGCACTCCAGCAGCTGCTCCAGCCAATGGCGGCGAACGCGAGCAGGATCACAAGTCGGTTCTTCATGTCGGGTCGGTTCATTTCGGTTCTTTCGAAGGGTTCATGACGGCGTTTTTTGCCAACACAAAGATAGAAAAGCCCGTGCGGGGAGTAAGAAAATATAGTCGCTATTCATGTAAAAATCATCTCAATTTTGGGCGTCTCAGAGCTGTGAGATGATTTGATCATTGCATAACTCACTGATTCACAATATGTGTATCATACGCGCGCCCGTGGCGTGGATTTGTCCGAACGCACGAAAAACACTATATTTGTTTTGCCAACCCGGAAATGCCATGAAAAGACTTCACCTGCTGATTCTCGAGCTCCTCGGCGGCGTGCTGATCGCCTCCGCACAGTCGATCCATTTCGATCGGCTGGGGATCAACGACGGCCTGTCGCAAAATACCGTCACCTCGATTCTTCAGGATGAACGGGGCTTCATGTGGTTCGGGACCAAGGACGGCCTGAACCGCTACGACGGAAAGACGTTCAAGATCTTCAAGCACAATCCGCGCGAAAAGACAGGACTGGGAAACAGCCTGATCAAGTGTCTGGTCGAGGACGGCTGCCACCGGCTGTGGGTCGGCACCGATTCGGGGCTCTACATCTACGACCCCGAAACGGAACGCTTCGAGGCGCTGCCGCTCTACGATCCCGAGGGCAAGCTCATCACCAAACCCGTCACCGTGCTGGACTGCGACCCCGAGGGGCGTATCTGGATCGTCGTCGAGGCCAACGGCATCTTCTGTCACGATCCCCGTACGGGCGTGACCGAAAACCGTTATCGCGAGAAGCGGGCCATCCGCACGCTGTGCAGCGACCGCAACGGGGTGATCTGGTTTGCCGGTTACGGCGGCGGGCTCTTCTGCACGGAGGACGGCTTCGAACACGTGCGCCCCTTCCTGACCGACACCGGCGAGCCGATCCTGGCCAAGGACATCATCTCGTACATCTGCCCGAGCGACTACAACCGCATGTATCTCGGTCTGGAGATGCACGGCGTGGTCGAGGTGGATCTCATCACGGCACGGGTCACGCCGCTGCGGCTGACCGACGACCCCTCGACGCCGCTCTTCGTGCGCACCATCCTGCAGTACGCTCCCGACGAACTGTGGATCGGCACCGAATCGGGCATCGTGGTCTACAATACCCGCACCCGCAGCCACCAGCAGCTGCGCAGTTCGCACTACGACCCCTATTCGCTCTCGGACAATGCCGTCTATTCGCTCTGCAAGGACCGTGAGGGCGGTTTGTGGATCGGTTCGTTCTTCGGCGGCATCAACTACCTGCCGCGCCGCAACTCCGATTTCGACAAGTACTACCAGACGGACGACCCCCACAGCCTGCAGGGGCGTCGCGTGCGGGAGATCTGCCCCGACCCCGCCGGCGGACTGTGGGTCGGCACCGAGGATGCCGGTCTCTACCATTTCGATCCCGCGACGCGCCGCTTCGACTTCTTCGCTCCGAGCCGGGATTTCTCCAACGTCCACGGCCTGCTTGTGGACGGCAGCGACCTCTGGGTCAGCACCTTCTCGAAGGGTATCCGGGTGATCGACACCCGCAGCGGCCGCATCCGGGCCTACACCGACAACGGAGCCCCGGGCCGGATCTTCAGCAACTATGTCTTCGCCCTCTGCCGTACGAACAACGGCCGCATCTACGTCGGTACGATGCACGGACTGCAGTACTACGACCGGACGACGGACCGTTTCCAGCTGGTTCCGCAGATCAACGGCGGAAAGATGGTCAACGACATTCGCGAGGACTCGAACGGACGGCTGTGGGTGGCCACCTTCTCGAACGGCCTCTATTGTTACGATGCGCGCAACGACCGCTGGAGGCAGTATCTCAACGATCCCGAGGACGAGCGCTCGCTGCCGTGCGACAACATCACGAGTGTCTGCGAGGATTCGCACGGTCAGATCTGGCTGACGACCGAGGGGTCGGGTTTCTGCCGTTTCGACCCCGAACACGAGACCTTCATCCGCTACAACTCCTGCGACGGCATGCCGAGCGACGTGGCCTTTCAGATCGTCGAGGATGCCCGCGGTCTCTTCTGGATCACGACCAATCGCGGACTGGTGCTCTTCGATCCGCAACAGGCCCGGGTCCGGCAGGTCTATACCGTGGCCGACCGGCTGCTGAGCAATCAGTTCAACTACAAGTCGAGCTACCGCTCCGAGCAGGGGATCATCTATTTCGGCTGCATCGAGGGGTTGATTTCGTTCGACCCCGAGCGCCTGACCGAACGACGCACGGATTTCGTGCCGCCGGTCTACATCACCGACTTTTCGCTGCTCGACGAACCCGTTTCGGTCGGCGAACGCCACTCGCCCCTGCACAAGAGCATCATTTGCAGCGATTCGCTGCGGCTGACCTACGACCAGAACTCCTTCAGCCTGCAGCTGGCGGCGCTCGGCTACCGCGAACCGCAGGCCAACCGGCTGCTGTTCAGGATGGCGGGGCTCGACGACCATTGGCGACGCTATACGGCCGAATCGTCGACGATCACCTATTCGAAACTCGATCCCGGACGCTATCTCTTCGAGGTGCGGCTGGCCGACCGCGAGGATGTGCCTCCGCGGCGGCTGTATATCGAGGTGGCGCCGCCGTTCTATCTTTCGGGAGCCGCCTATGCGGTCTATGCACTGCTGGGCGTGGGGTTGCTGGGGATGGTCTTCGTCTACCACACGCGCCGTAACCGCCGGCGTCAGCAGCAGCACATCGAGGCCTTCGAACGCGAGAAGGAGCGTGAACTCTACAATGCGAAGATCAACTTCTTCACCAATATCGCCCATGAGATCCGCACGCCGCTGACGCTCATCAAGGGTCCGCTGGAGAATATTCTGGCCCGCAGGAAGGTGGATCGCGATCTGGTCGAGGACCTTGAGATCATGGACCGCAATACGAACCGGCTGCTCGACCTGACGAACCAGCTGCTCGACTTCCAGAAGATCGAAAAGGAGCGTCTGCCGCTCAATCTGACCCGCCAGAATGTGGCGGATGTCGTTTCGGAGACCTTCTACCGCTTCAGCTCGTCGGCCAAGCAGCAGAACAAGCGCTTCGAACTGCACATCGACGAACCCGAAGCCTGGGCGGCGATCGACCGGGAGGCCTTCACCAAGATTCTGAGCAATCTGTTCAACAACGCGCTGAAGTATTCCGATACGGAGGTCCGGGTGGAGTTGCACCGGACCGACGGGGCCTGGCGGCTCACGGTGACCAACGACGGCGAGGTGGTTCCCGCGGAGATGCGCGAGGCGATTTTCGCGCCGTTCTTCCGCCACGCCCGCCAGGACGAGGCCCCCGGAACGGGGATCGGACTGGCCCTGGCCCGGTCGCTGGCCGAACTGCACCATGGTACGCTGGCAATGGGACCCTCGACGCAGGTCAACGAATTCGTGCTGACCCTTCCGGCCGATCTCCAGGCTCGGCCGGAAGCTCCCGTTCCGCACCCCGACAAGCCGTCGGCACCCGCTCCGGAACCGGCTCCGGAGCCCGCCGGCGATGCCTACTGCATCCTGGTGGTTGAGGACAATGCCGAGATGTGCGCCTTCATCCGGCGACAGCTCGCGGCACACTATGCCGTCGTGACGGCCGAAAACGGCGTCGAGGCGCTCGAACTGCTCGAAAAGAACTACATCAATCTGATTGTCAGCGATATCATGATGCCCCGCATGGATGGTATCGAACTCTGTCAGCGGGTGAAGAACGATCTGCGTTACAGCCACATTCCGCTGGTGCTGCTGACGGCAAAGACCACCTTGCAGTCGAAGATTTCGGGCATGGATGCCGGAGCCGACGCCTATATCGAGAAGCCCTTCTCGTCGGATTACCTGCTTTCGGTGATCGCCAATCTGATCAAGAGCCGTCAGAAACTCTGCGAGGCCTTCACGAAGAATCCGCTCGTGCTGGCCAACACGATGGCCACCTCGTCGGCCGATACGGATTTCATCGTCCGTCTGCAGGAGATCATCCATGCCAACTTCAATAATCCGGAGTTCAAGATGAACGACATCGCCGAGATGATGCACATGAGCCGGGCGAGCTTCTACCGCAAGATCAAGGGGGTGCTGGACATGACTCCGAACGACTACCTGCGTCTCGAACGACTGAAGACGGCCGCCCAGCTGCTCCGCGACAAACGCTACCACATCAACGAGGTCTGCTACATGGTCGGATTCAGTTCGACCTCCTATTTCTCGAAGTGTTTCCAGAAGCAGTTCGGCGTGCTGCCGAAGAATTTCGTCTCCGAGACGCCCGAAACCTCCGAGACGCCCGATCCTGCCGGGACACCCGAAACCTCCGGGACGCCCGAAACCTCCGGGACATCCGGTTCTGCTGCCCGGGACGGAGCTTCCGGCGGATCGGCGGCCGCACCATCCGACGAATAAGAAAGACCCGGGTCCTGCTAAGGGACCCGGGTCTTTTCGTTGGTCGGATGCGGCCGGTCAGTTGACCACCACCGTCGGAAAGTATTCGCGCAGCAGGGCGGCCGCGCGGTCGATCTGTTCGGGGGTGTTCTCCCGCACGTCGCGGAGTTTGTACTCCAGCCCCATCGCCTCGTACTTATGCACTCCGAGGGTGTGGTAGGGGAGCAGTTCGACCCGCTCGACCGACTTGTAGCCGCCGAGGCGTTCGCCCAGCGCACGGATGTCGGCTTCGGCGTCGCTGATGCCCGGAACCAGCACGTAGCGTAGCCAGAAGGGTTTTCCGTGGGCTTCGAGCCAGGCGGCCGTGCGGAGCGTCTGCGCGTTTTCGCGTCCGGTGAGGGCGCGGTGGCGTTCGGGATCGGCCTGCTTCACGTCCAGCAGCACCAGGTCGACCAGCCCCAGCAGCTCCTCGACGGCCGGGTTCCACACCCCGCCGTTCGAGTCGATGCAGACGTGGATGCCGGCCTCCTTCAACGACTTTACGAGCGGAACAAGTTCCGCGGCCTGGAAGGTGGGTTCCCCGCCCGAGAAGGTCACGCCGCCGCGCCGCCCGAAGAAGGGCTTCTGGTCGACGGCCATGCGCAGGATCTCCGCAGGGTCGGTCAATGTGCCCGCTCCGGCCTCGATCGTGTCGGGGTTGGCGCAGTAGAGACAGCGGAAATTGCAGCCTTGGAGGAAAACGACGAGCCGGAGTCCCGGCCCGTCGAATGTTCCCATGGATTCGTAAGAATGTACACGAAGCATGATTGTTCCTTGTTTTTGAATAAGGGGGTTCGGGCGCAAACCGGGTTCCGGTATGCAAATCCTGCGCCCGCCCCTAAAAGCGGCTTTTCAAGCCGTTACATCCTTTCGTGGAAGCTGCGGCTGATGACTTCGAGCTGGTGTTCGCGGCTCAACTTGGTGAAGTTCACGGCGTAGCCCGAGACGCGGATCGTCAGCTGCGGATATTTCTCGGGGTGCTCCATGGCGTCTTCGAGCATCTCGCGGTTCAGCACGTTGACGTTCAGGTGGTGTGCGCCCTTGGTGAAATAGCCGTCGAGCATCGTCACGAGGTTCTCGATACGCTCTCCGGCCGTCGGGCCGAGCGATTTGGGCACGATCGAGAAGGTGTTCGAAATACCGTCCTGCGAGTCGCGGTAACGCATCTTGGCCACCGAGGCGAGCGAAGCGATGGCGCCGCTCTTGTCGCGGCCGTGCATCGGGTTGGCTCCCGGGGCGAAGGCCACGCCCTTGAGGCGTCCGTCGGGCGTTGCGCCGGTCTTCTTGCCGTACATCACGTTCGAGGTGATCGTCAGCAGCGACAGCGTCGGGCGGGCGTTCTTGTAGACGGGCAGCTTCTTCAGCTCCTCGCTGAAGTAGTAGACGAGGTCCACGCCCAGGTGGTCGACACGGTCGTCGTTGTTGCCGTAGCAGGGGAATTCACCCTCGATGTCGAAGGCTTCGGTGAGCCCCTCGGCGTTGCGGCGGGGCGTCACGCGGGCGTATTTGATGGCCGAGAGCGAGTCGAGGGCGATCGAGAGACCGGCCACGCCGTAGGCGAGATTGATGCGGGGATCGGTGTCGACGAATGCCATCTGGGCCTTCTCGTAGTAGTACTTGTCGTGCATGTAGTGGATGATGTTCA
>OLWA01001111.1_pt1 | contig 29269 bp, 19 predicted proteins | sample 1673251 | NCBI WGS metagenome assembly OLWA01 (sample SAMEA3178937, study PRJEB25190) | human gut metagenome | biome: human gut; feature: human-associated habitat; material: faeces | place: Austria | collected 2013 | reverse complement strand
TCAGCTGGATAGAGCAACGGCCTTCTAAGCCGTGGGTCGGGGGTTCGAATCCCTTTGGGCACATTTTTTAATACCATATTTACAACTTGGTGTTAATAGGTCTTGGTTATAGACCAGATACTATGGTGGGTATAGCGCAGTTGGTAGAGCGTCAGATTGTGGCTCTGAAGGTCCAGGGTTCGAGCCCCTGTACTCACCCTTTATTTTTGGGCTATCGCCAAGCGGTAAGGCACAGCACTTTGACTGCTGCATTACGGTGGTTCGAATCCACCTAGCCCAGTTATGTGATGCATAATATGGGCCATTAGCTCAGGCGGTAGAGCACTTGACTTTTAATCAAGTTGTCCCGGGTTCGAGTCCCGGATGGCTCACTTGTTTTTCTCGGATTCGTTATATGAATCGGAGATATTTTTTTCATCGGATAAGTTTTCTTATCCATCATATACAATATGCGGATATGGCGGAATTGGCAGACGCGCTAGACTTAGGATCTAGTGGGAGACCGTGCAGGTTCAACTCCTGTTATCCGCACTAGGTGAAGAAATAAGGACGATGGAATAGACCATCGTCCTTATTTCTTGCCCTACGGGCGTTTAGAAGGTGAACCGGTTCAAGGTCTCGGCTCCTAAAGTCACCTCGGTCGGTGTGCAAGATGACGTCCACCGGACGTCGCACACCCTGTTATCCGCACTAGGTGAAGAAATAAGGACGATGGAATGGATCATCGTCCTTCTTTTGTGTTACATATTTGCGCGGTGCAGGGAATAAAAACTTATGACAAAATTCGGGCAGGGGGAAATGATTTATGGTAGATTTGTTAAAGGTTTACGGTGATTGCTGGGGCGGGGAAGCCGGCGAGTGGAATACTTCCCTGCAAAATAAATATCTGGAATATATGTTTGCGTGTTTTTTGGAGGAAAATTTTATAATTCATAATGATTTTGATATCCTGAATATAGGGATAGGCGCGGGATACTGGGACAGGTATCTATCGTATAAGGTAGGGAATGGCTCTTTGACTTCTGTTGATATTGACAGAGAGTGTGCTGATAATCTGGCTGCGTGCCTTGAAAACGAAAATAATACCAATCCCATCAAGGTTATCTGTGCTGATGCGATTACCTATGATTTTGACAAAAAATTTGATTTGGTAACGATGGTCGGCTCAGCGGTTGCTGAATCCGGAAAGACAAAGGATATTATTTCCAAAGCTATTTCGTTGATTAAGGAGGAAGGGGCATTATATCTCCAGATACTGCATAAGGCTGCCGATTTCGATATAGATGCATTTTGTGGGGAATACAATGTCCGTATAGACAAAAGACTTGTGGATGACAAATATGGTATTCATTGCGAATATTATAAGATAACAAAATGTTAGGGATTATTGCGACATATATTAAAAACAAAATATGGCTATTTATCATTCTGATTATGTAGGGTTGTTTATGAATGTATATGAACAGGTTGAAAAGAATATAGATGAACTAGTAGACAATAATGTGGATTTGGCTTGATAATTTTCAAATTTTCGGCTAAAATGTTATGGTAATACAAATTAGCCGAAGGAGGACGTGATGAATTATATATCAAGAAATCTTGAAAAGGTTGTTACTGAGGTTACTAAGGAATATCCTGTAGTGTTGGTGACCGGTCCAAGACAGGTAGGAAAAACTACAATGCTGCAGAAATTGATGGAAGGCACTAGTAGAAGTTATGTGTCTTTGGATGATTTGAATGAGAGAAGTATAGCTAAGAATGACCCGGAATTATTTCTGCAGCTGCATAAGCCGCCGGTACTGATTGATGAGGTTCAGTATGCCCCAGAATTGTTTACCTATATAAAAATATATGTGGACAGGAATCACAATCCGGGAGATTTCTGGCTCACCGGCTCACAGGTGTTTAAGCTGATGAGAGGCGTGCAGGAATCATTGGCAGGGAGAGTTGCGGTATTGTCGTTGACATCATTGTCACAGGCAGAGATATGTAATGGGAAAATGGAACCGTTTACAGTTGATATAGAAGCTTTATTAACAAGAGCTAAGGAGAGAAAGCCGGCAGATGCAAGGGAAATATTTGATAGGATATTTAAAGGTTCAATGCCGGCGATTGTGAGTGGAAAAAATAGCAACAGCCAGATTTTTTACAGCAGTTATTTGACTACCTACATTGAAAGGGATGTAAAGGAATTATCTGATGCCATAGATTCATTGAAATTTCTGAATTTTATTACTGCTGCTGCGGCAAGATGCAGCCAGATGCTTAATATAGCCGATATAGCCAGAGATGCGGATATCAGCCAGAAACAGGCGAAAGACTGGTTGGGAATATTGGAAACTCTTGGAATTATATTTTACCTACATCCATACTCAAATAATCTGTTAAAGCGCCTTGTAAAGACACCAAAGTTATATTTTTATGATACGGGGCTTGTATGTTATCTTACTAAGTGGAGCAGTGCAGAAACTTTGGAAAGTGGAGCTATGAACGGAGCCGTTTTGGAAAATTATGTTGTTGCCGAGATAATGAAAACCTACTTAAACAGTGGCAAAGAGCCGTTTATGTATTACTATAGGGATAAGGATGCCAAAGAGATAGATATTGTGTTAGAACATGATGGTGTACTTAATCCGTTGGAGATTAAGAAATCATCAAATCCCGGCACGGAGCTGGTTAAGGTGTTTGATTTGCTTGATAAATCCTCAACACCACGTTCAAAGGGGGCTGTTCTGTGCATGAAGCCGGAGCTGTCGGCGATTGACAGGGACAATTATATTATCCCGATATGGATGATATAGGAGAGGTGAATTCCTGCGAAGCTGATAACAGTTTGTGATATAACAATATAAAAAATACGCCGATGGCTCATCCGCCGGCGTATTTTTTATATTCGTATTCTAGTTCTTAAATGAATCCTTAAGATGAAAATTATCCTTGCCGTTCCGTTTTACTTCGTACAGGGTCTTGTCCGCACATGCGAGGAAATCCCAGATACGGTTAGCAGGGTTAGGAACCCTGTTGAGGCAGCCCTGAGATAAGGTTATATAGCTCTTGCCGTCCGGATTTGAGTCAGGAATGGAAATCATGCTTATTTCACGCTTGAGCAATTCCATGATATCACATATTTCACTGTTCTGCTTATTAAAGTAAATGATAACAAATTCGTCTCCGCCGTATCTGGCAGTGAATACATCCTCATATTCATCGGAGATTCTTCTAAGCACATCGGCTACAGCACTCAGATAGCGGTCACCCTCAATATGACCATAGCTGTCATTGATATTCTTGAAGTAATCAATGTCAAGAATCTCCACACCGATTGTGCAGTTGTTCTTGAGGGCGCGCGTGAGGGTGGTTTCTGCAAAGTCATTAAGACAGGCGCGGTTAGGCAGCCCTGTGAGAGCATCGTGCTGGGACTGTGAGAGAAGTGCCTCATTGCGATGGATAAGGTCATAGTGCTGTTTATGGATGAGCTGATTCTCGTGGTGAATCTGCTCTGCGCGGAAGGTTTCCCTGTATTCAAGTATACGCTGCCTGGAGTACAGGTTGAAAAGCATAAGGGAGTATTTTGTAAAGGCTTCGTTATCATGATGCGAGACAGCAGCCTCAATTCTCATTTCAAGGAGCCTGCAAAACAGATAGTGAGGAGCATGCATTGATTCGGACTTAATTATAAAGTCATCTAACAGTGCAGTGTAGTCGCTGTCGGAGCAGAGCTTTTCCTTGATATGTATGTATGCGATTATGTCATCGGCAAAGGTTGTGAAATTGGTAAGCTCGTTGATGGCCGTATCTGTAAGCTGCATATACTTTTCTGCTGATGCCCTGTCACCATTATGGTAAAACAGTGTCGCAAGAAAATTGGAGATAACAAATGTTTCATGCTCAATGTTATGCCTGTCCATCTCATCCATATATAAAATTATTTCCTCATAATTTTTGATAAGCTCAGCTTCATCCCCGGAAGCAATCAGGCAGAAGCCGCGGTTACACAGTACATACAGCATTGCACACATCGCATCAAAGGGTCTGTCAGCCATACATTTTTTTGTGTACTTTATGGCTTCGGTATAGTGGTACAGTGCCCTGTCAAAATTCTCGGTGCGGTGGAAAATGTCGGCAAGATTAGATTCTGCCATTCCACGGACATAATCAAGCTGATATTGAATGCATGTGTCTATACTATATAGCAAATAATCCACAGCCTTAGTGGAATCGCCGATTGCCTGTGTGAACAGTCCAAGTATATTGTAGGAGCGGGCTATAAATTCATATTCATGGGCTTTCTGCTGGTACTTGATTCCTTCCAGTGCACAGCGTATTGCCTCTTCGTGATTGTTATCGTTAGAGTAGTAGTGCATGAGACAGAAGTATGCCAGCGCAAATAAAAAGTCGGACTGCTCCTCAGAGGCACATGCAAGCAGCTTTTCACAGAAAGGTTTATATGCAGGTCGCTCAGGGGTCTTAAGCATAAAAAAATTATCCTGAACATCATGTATACATGCCTGAATTTCAGGAGAAAAGCTGTCTGTATTGGTGTTGCAATTTTTGGTTGGATTTAACATAATTCGTTCCCCGTTACAATAAAATAAAAATCTTGAGAGATAAAATTCTATACATTACTAAATTAGTATGATTATACACAAAAAAACTTAAATATACAATATTTTTTATTTGACTAAGTTACAAAATAATATAAAATTATATTAATAATGGGTAGATAATTAAAAAAATAATTTTATTAACTTCAAAATATAGTATACTTAAAATATATCGGTTTTATGACAGCCAAATTCAGAATGGAGTGTGGACATGCAGAGGAAAAAATATGTTATGGCTCTTGATCAGGGGACAACCAGCTCAAGGTGTATTCTTTTTGACAGGCAGGGAAATATGGTCAGTATGGCGCAGAAGGAGTTCACCCAGATATATCCGAGGACAGGCTGGGTGGAGCATGATGCGATGGAGATATGGTCATCCCAGTATGGTGTTGCGGCTGAGGCTATGGCGAAGATTGGTGCTGATGCAGGGGATATAGAGGCGATTGGAATAACCAATCAGAGAGAGACAACCATCGTATGGGACAGGAACACCGGGGTTCCGGTGTACAATGCGATATGCTGGCAATGCCACAGAACTGCGGACAGAATTGATGAGCTGAAGGCGCAGGGCTATGATAAGCTGATAAAGAGCAAGACCGGACTTGTGCCGGATGCATATTTCAGTGCGACCAAGATAGGCTGGATACTTGACAATGTGGAGGGCGCGAGGAAAAAGGCTGAAGCAGGGGAGCTGCTTTTCGGAACTGTCGATACATGGCTTATATGGAAGCTTTCCAAGGGAAGGATATTCGTGACGGATTATACCAATGCTTCACGAACAATGCTGTTTAACATACATACGCGAAGCTGGGATGATGAGCTTCTGGAGCTTTTTGGAGTGCCGCGCAGCATGCTGGCGCAGGTAAGACCTTCAAGCTGTATATATGGCACGACGGATGAGGGACTTTTAGGTGGTGAGATTAAGCTCGCAGGGGCAGCAGGAGATCAGCAGGCGGCATTGTTCGGGCAGTGCTGTTATGGTGAAGGCGATGTGAAGAACACGTATGGGACAGGCTGTTTTCTGCTGATGAACACGGGAAAGAGAGCCTTTGAGTCTGAGAATGGCCTGATAACAACCATAGCGGCGGATACGGATGAGGAACCAAGCTATGCACTGGAGGGAAGTGTGTTCGTTGCCGGTGCTGCGATACAGTGGTTGAGAGATGAGCTGCGCATGATTGATAGCTCGGCACAATCAGAGGAATATGCAAAAGCAGTGCCGGATACCAATGGGGTGTATGTGGTTCCGGCATTTACAGGACTTGGTGCGCCATATTGGAATCAGTATTGCAGGGGAATGGTTGTAGGAATAACCAGAGGGTGCAGCAAGGAACATTTTGTGAGGGCAACACTTGAATCGCTTGCATATCAGACGCATAGTGTTCTTAAGTCAATGGAGCAGGATACAGGACTTGCGATAAGCAGTCTGAGGGTTGACGGCGGGGCAAGTGCCAATGATTTTCTGATGCAGTTCCAGGCCGATATTTTAGGAGCTGATGTGCTAAGACCTGAGTGCATTGAGACTACAGCGCTTGGAGCAGCATATCTTGCCGGTCTTGCGACAGGGTATTGGCAGAGCAGGGAGGAGATTGAGAAGAACTGGCAGCTTTCACATAGGTTCGTACCTTCAATGTCCGATGCTATAAGGCAGGAGCGGCTAAAGGGCTGGGACAAGGCTGTAAGATGTGCACTTATGTGGCAGGATTGAATATATATTGAGAAAATAGAAGAGATATGGTAGAATATTTTCAAAATTTAATGCGTTGACATGATGAACCGAAGAGTTATAAATGTATCAATTTTAAAGTCAATTAATGATACAATGGTTCAGCATGGAAAGCTATAATATTAGGAGGCAGCTATGGATATTGTATGTTTGGATTTGGAGGGAGTTCTCGTACCTGAGATATGGATTGCATTTGCAAAGGAGAGCGGAATTGATGAGCTTAAGAAGACAACAAGGGATGAGCCGGATTATGATAAGCTTATGAGATGGCGCATAGGGGTCTTAAAAGAGCATGGTCTGGGGCTTAAGCAGATACAGGATGTAATTGCTAAGATTGACCCGATTCCGGGTGCAAGGGAATTTCTTGATGAGCTGCGTTCCCTGACACAGGTTATCATTGTGTCTGATACATTTTCACAGTTTGCCAAGCCGCTTATGGAGAAGCTGGGCTGGCCTACGATATTCTGCAATTCGCTTGAGGTTGCACAGGATGGAGAGATAACAGGTTTTAAGATGAGGTGCGAGCAGTCAAAGCTCACTACGGTAAAGGCACTCCAGTCGATTGGGTTTGATACAATAGCAAGCGGTGACAGCTATAATGACCTTGGCATGATTAAGGCAGGCAAGGCGGGGTTCCTTTTTAAGAGTACGGATAAGATTATTGCCGATAATCCTGATATTCCGGCGTATGAGACCTACGAGGAGCTTATGACTGCCATAAAGGCTGTGATTGGCTGAGTGGATTTTATATAACGATATAATTTAAAAGATACATTATTGCGCTTTGGAAGGGTAATTCGGACATGATAAAATGGAGAAGGTTATTAACAACACTGTGTGTGGGGACAGTGTTATTGACAGCATGCAATAAGAATGATGATGTTGCAATAATTATCACTACAACGCAGAATGAGTTAACAACACAGGAAACAACGCCGGAGGAGACGACAACGCCGGAGGAGACGACAACACCGGAGGAGACGACAACGCCGGAGGAGACGACAACACCGGAGGAGACGACAACACCGGAGGAGACGACAACACCGGAGGAGACGACAACGCCGGAGGAGACAACAATGCCTGAGACACAGACGGAGACAGAACAGGCTGCCTTGTCGGAAGAGGAGAGAAGGGCACTGTTGAATCAGGAGGCTGCGCAGGCGGTTCCGGGGATTGTATGCTGGGGGGATTCGCTCACGTATGGCTATGGGGGCAACGGCGAGAGCTATCCGGGTACGCTGCAAAGGCTTATAGATGAGAGGCTTATTTCCGGAATACCTGTTGTGAATAATGGTGTGTGTGTTGAACAGACGTACACTATCATGGCAAGGGCTGGAGTATGGCCGATGATGGTTGATTCATTTGTCATGCCATCCGGCATTACTCCGGTTGAGATACATGTAAACTTGAAAAATGGTATGTATACCAACCTGACATGCTTTGGCGATGCGGGACTTAACCCGGTCACAATCGCAGGTGTCCGGGGGATTCTTACAAGCTCATACCATGAAGATGATTATGGGTACTGTTATTTTACCAGAATAGAGCCGGGTGAGGAGGTTTATGTGGAATATGGTACGCCAATAGAACCTGCCAGTGTAAACATGTATGAAGACTACATTAATGTGATATTTATGGGTGAGAACGGATATTTTCACTCCGCTGATGATCTTGTATTGCAATATCAGAGCTTTATAGAGGGAAGAGGGCTTACAAGATACATACTGATTGGTCTGACTACGGGTGACAACAATGGCAGGAGCGTGCTTGAACAGAAAATGACTGAGAGCTTCGGGGACCACTATATAAATATGAGAACGGAACTTGTAAGCAGAGGTCCGGATATTGCGGGGTTAGAGCGAAGCGTGGATGATTGGTATAATATTCAGGAGGGTATTGTCATGAGATATTTAATGTCGGATGATATACATCTTAATGAGTATGGATACCGTGCGGTGGGAACGATTGTGTATGAGCGCATGGAGGCGCTGGGGTATTTTGATGGGATTAAGAATGCGATTGCGAAGTATGGGAATTAAATTTCCAATATAATTTAAATATAATTTAATGGAAAATGAATTTTTGCAGTTGACTATTTATAATTTGACAGGAGGAGTTAGAGTGCCGAAAATAGATTTTATAAGGACAGTGCCTGAGAGTGTGGGACTGTCAAGCGAAAATATATGTGAGTTTGTCAACAGGCTTAACAGCGCAGAGATACCATTACACAGTCTTTTGGTTATAAAGGATGACAGACTTGTGTTTGAGGGGTATCAGAAGCCTTATGGACCGGAGGGGCTTCATAGGATGTTCTCCGTGACAAAGAGCATGGTGTCACTTGCGATAGGGTGTCTTGCAGATGAGGGAAAGATTTCACTAGATGACCATATTATAGATTATTTCCCTGAAAAGCTTCCCGAAAATGTACATCCGTACATGATGGCGCTGACAATAAGGAACATGCTCACAATGAGGGCTGTACACAGTAAGACCACCTACAAGCTTGAGGGCTGCACGGACTGGGTAGGTTCCTTCTTCACAACGCAGCCATCGCATTATCCGGGAACATTTTACATATATGATACATCATCGACACATGTGCTTGCGGCACTGGTTGAGAAGCTGTCCGGGAAATCCCTGCTCGGCTATCTGAGAGAACGCTTTCTGGACGATATAGGGTTTTCAAAGGAGGCATATTGTCTGAAGGATCCTATGGGTGTATCTATGGGAGGTTCGGGACTTATGGCGGCACCTATGGATATGGCAAGGGTTATGTACCTTGTGATGAAGGGCGGAGAATACGGCAAGGTAAGGTATATTCCGAAGGAGTATCTGGAGCAGGCTCTTGACAGATGGTCGGATAACTATATTTTCGGGCAGACCTTTGAGGAAATGCAGGGCTACGGATATCAGTTCTGGAGGACAACGCATGACGGCTATGCATGCTTCGGTATGGGGGGACAGCTTGGAATATGCCTTCCGGAGAAAAATATGCTTATAGTCACAACCGCGGATACGCAGGGCAGACAGGGCGGAGTGCAGATTATATATGATACCTTGTGGAACACAATACTCCGCGGAACACCTGATGTGAGCAGGCAGGGCAGCAGCGGTAATGAAGTGGCTGTCCGGGGCTGTAATTCTGGCAGTCCTGGCAGGAATAATGACGGCTGGTATGAGCTGCCGCAGGTATTTTTAAAGGGTGTGAAGCAGGATGAGCTTCAGCGCAGCGTTGACGGCAGGACTATCAAGGTGCCGGAAAATGAGAATGGTTTTAAGTCCTTCAAATTATCTTTTGAGGCTGATGGAGGATGCCTTACCTATGAGAACGGCACCGGTGTGCATTGCCTTCAATTTGGCATAGGGCACAATGCTGAGACAGTGTTCCCTGATTATGGACACAGGGCGCTGGTGAGCGCGGCATGGAAAAATGAGAATACATTTCTTATATATGCACAGATTATTGATGAATACGTGGGAAAGGTATTTATGAGCTTTTCCTTTGCCGGTGCGCATGTTGGAATCATGTTAAAAAAGATAGAAGAGACTTATTATAAGGAATTTAATTTATTGACGAGTGGAGAATTGCAGTAAAATAATGAATGACGCAGGCAACGGAATTACAGAACAGGCAGCAGCACATGAAGAAGAAAAGAAAAAGCAGCTAAGCAGAGTCCGGGAGATTGAGAGAACTATCGTAAAGACATATAGAAAAGATATATGGGGACGTTTTGTAAAGGCTGTTGAGCGGTATGAGCTTATAAAGGATGGAGATTGTATTGCAGTGTGTGTGTCCGGAGGAAAGGATTCGGCGCTGCTTGCAAAGCTTATACAGTTGTACCAGAGATACGGCGTGAAGAAGTTCGAGGTGAAGTTCCTTTCAATGGATCCGGGGTACAGTGAGTTCAACCGGCAGCGGGTGGAGAGCAATGCGAAGCTTCTTGACATACCGCTTCAAATTTTTTCCACCAATGTATTTGAGGCAGTGGATGACACTTCGACCTCACCATGCTTTATATGCGCGCGCATGAGGAGAGGCTATCTCTACAGGCGTGCAAAGGAACTCGGCTGTAACAAGATAGCCTTGGGACACCATTACGATGATGTTATTGAGACTATACTTATGAGCATGCTGTACGGAGCGCAGGTTCAGACTATGCTGCCGAAGCTTCCAAGTGACAATGTGGAGGGGATGGAGTTAATACGCCCGCTCTACCTTGTGCGGGAGCAGGATGTTATAGCATGGGCTGACTACAATGGGCTTGAGTTTTTAAGATGTGCCTGCTCCGCGACACAGAATCTGGATAACAAGGCATTCACAACGAAGCGAGCGGAGATTAAGAAGCTTATAGCGACGCTCAAGGAGACGAATCCGCTTGTGGAGAGCAATATATTTGGCAGTGTTGAGAATGTTAATTTAAGAAAAATAATCGGATACCAGAAGGATGGACAGCGCAGAACCTTTCTGGACGACTATCCAGGGCATGATGGAGGCTGAGTATGGAGAAGGAAAAGAAAGAGAAGCTTGTTCAGATAGCACAGATAGGAACAGTTGTGGTTTATGTGTTCTTGATTCTGCACTCAACGGTCGGTGAGTATGTCAAGCTTATGAAGAAGAATATACGAAAGGAAGCCAAGAGGAAGGATAAGCTAAAGAAGCAGAAATATGCTAAAAAGAAGAGAGAGCTAAAAAGGCGTAAGAAAAGGCAGGGACTTTTTCGGAGAAGCTTTAAGCAGTGTTAAAATTAAAAAATGGTGATATTGGGAGCAGTATTTAAAGCAGTATTTGAATAGTGAAATTTGAATAGTGAAATTTGAATGGCAGAATTTTAAAAGGCGATGTTTGGGTTGAGATATTTAGACAGAGGCAGGCATTTAAAGCGCCGGGAAGTTAAAAGCCGTGCAGGAGGGGTAAATCCTGCACGGCTTTTTTGCAGCACCTACGCTGCCGGAAAGGAGGTAACTTATTGGTGGCAGTACTGCAAGCAATGCCTGCAGTATGCAGGTGTATAAGTTTGAAACAAATAAGTAGAAGACAGCCTAAAAATAAAGGGCATAGTAAACAAACCGCCTAAGCAGCCGGTTTTAAAATTGAATATATACACAACACCTGATCAGGTGACAGGAACAACATCATCTTTGATAATGTAGCCTCGTTGCTTCATCAGATTAAGTGCCTGTGAAGTAGTCAATATTTTTGATTCATTCACAGGTCGCGATTCAAGAAAGCCTTCAGGTGTATATGGCTTTAAGTCTGTGAGTATGTGCCAGATAGCGGTCAGAATCATACGACAGATGGCAATGATAGCTTTCTTGTGACCACGACGTGCTTTTATACGTCGATAACGGGTTGTAAATTCAGGATGTTTCTTGGATTTGATTAAAGCATTTGCAATTTGCACCAAAACTGGTTTAAAATAGGAACCAGCACGGGAAATCCTGGTGGATTTGATTTTATGATTGCTTTGATCATTACGGGGACAACATCCAGCCCATGATACGAGGTTTTTAGCTGTGGGGAAGACAGACATATCACCTCCGATTTCAGAAAGCACCTGAATAGCAGTCATAGGGGTCTTATCGAATCCTGGTACGGTTCGTATAAGAGAGAGAACGCTTTCATACTTATCACTGAGACGAAAGATTTCCCGTTCTATTTCTGCTTTGTGCATTTCCAGTTCATCGATGTGATTTAGACATTGTCTAAGCTTTACAGCTTGTTCTTTGGATATGGCACCATCAACAGCAGCTTGTATTTCTTCGACAGGAGTTTTACATCTGCCATCTACAAAAGGTGCAACATCAAAAGTTTCCCCCGGGTGTTGTAAAATCTGTTCTGTAATAGAACGAGAAGATTTACCAAATATATCGGAAAAGACATCATCCAGTTTTAAGTTAGAAACAGTAAGACAGTTGTGGGCACGATTCTTTTCACCGGTAATTATACAAGTGAGTTTGAAACGGTATCTTACCAAGTCTCTTAATTCACGGATGTCAGCAGGTGGAATAAAGGAAGGTTTAACCATTCCACACATATATAGATCACAAATCCATTTAGCATCTTTGCGGTCAGTCTTGTTGCCTTTTTGAGGCTTGGTATATTTGGGGTGGGAAAGAGTAACCCAGATGTTATTCTTCTCCAGAACATTAAAAACAGGGATCCAGTACTTACCGGTAGATTCCATGCAGACATCCGTACAGTTGTATTTAGAAAGCCAGTCACACAGCTCATTCAGACCTTTGGTGAAGGAAGAAAAGCGGGCTTCTTTATACTCGGTACGTTTCAGGGAATCTGTTATGCCGATACATGCATAAATCCATGTTTTGTGGACATCAAGGCCACAGCAGTTATTTTTGAGGATTTTAAAGGACAATAGAAGTACCTCCTGATGAATTATTATTATAAAGCTGACAGTGACTGGTCATCCGGCAAAATCGAGTCGACTTTGGAAGAGATAAGTTTACGGGCTACTGTTATGCGCCATTCATTGATGCCTTAACGGATGACCGACAACATATAACAATACGAGGTCGCCGCTATACAGCCCCGCCACTCACCTCCACGTGTTCTGTAGTGTGTCAGCCTTATAGGTAAATAATATCAGAAGGAATATAAATTAGAAAAGCGAAAGTCAGCCAAGATGTTTCATGACGCATTGGTGCCTTTCGCAGAAAGGCGGATTATAAAAATGAAGTCAAAAAGGGTTATATCAACACTGGCAGTAATTACAGGTGCAGCGGCTTTTATGGCACAGTTAGGAGGTAGCAAGGTTAGTGCAGAAGAAAATAGGGCTGCACATTATATGTTTCAGAACAATGGTGATTCGTGGGATGGAAACCATTATTATCTGGAAGATGGAACTATGGTGTATAATGCTTTCTTCTGTGATGGAAGAGATACCTATTATCTTCAGGCAGACGGAACACCGATGAAGGACAGGCTTACATATCACCCGGATGGAATACATATTATTTATTTTGATGCAAATGGACATGAGGTATTCAGTGACTTTTCTCATATATCTAAGAGTATTGCAGGCACTGATGTAGATGATATGTGTTTTTTTGATATGAATGGTTATATGTATGTGGATACGCTCACATATGATATGACGGGAACCAAGCTGTATTATGTGAATCAGTATGGTGTGCTTGAGAGAAACGGATGGTTCCAATTCTCAGGCTATGAGTTCGATGCCGGTCTTGGTTTCTCCGGTCAGGCAGGTGGTTATGGCTATGCCAATGCTGATTGCAGCTTAATGGTGAATACAAATACATATGACTGGAATGGAAACCTTGTGTATATGCAGGGTGATGGACACATGGAAGGTTCACAGACAGGAAAGCCTGATGGGAATGATGCTCCTTCGGGTGATGGATGGTACAGAGCAAATGGAAATATATATTATTTTACACCAGGGTCAAATGAAGCAGCAAAGGGACTAACAAGAATAGATGATGTATATTATTATTTCAATCCGGACACAAGTGTTATGGAAAAGAATACCGTTGTCAAGGTGGATGGTACGAATTATGCTTTCGGGGAGAATGGGAAGCAGATTGTAGCTTTACCTTTAAAGGAGTTTAAATCCGGTTGGAATGGAATGAATGGTTATATTTATGAGTATGATGATAGTTATAATTTGATTAAAAAGGTATATTATGAAGCAGGAAATATAAAAAGTTGGAGTATCTACGATTATGATGCACAGGGTAGGTTGTTGGAAATTACTGATAGTGATTTTGATGGAGTAAAGCAATATACTGATTATGAGTATTATTCTAGTGGAAAAGAGTCAAAATGTATTTTCATGGATGGAGATAGGAACAATATTTTATGGGTTGAGTATCCGGAAGAATACAGTGATAATGGAAAGAAGTGTATATGGACTTATAAGAATAATGATGGTGTCATAAAGTGGACTGAGTGGGATTATGATGACGCAGGAAGACTTATAAAAAATTTTGATGCAATGCCAGATGGGTCTATAAAATTAATAGAAGAACATGAATATTATAATGATGGTGGATATACTGACAAAATATATGATGAGAATGGAGATTTATATACACAATATACATATAATAAATTAGGAGATTGTATAATACAACGCAATAAGGGATTGTATATTGAAAAAACTTATGATGAAAATAATAAGCTGATAAAGTATATAGATGAGCATTACTCTTTTGGAGGTAAGGTTAGAGAGGAAATTATATATAATTCGTATGGTGATAAAGAGAAGGACAGCTTATATAGCATAAGTGATGAAAGATATGTATATGTATATAACTATAATTATGAGTATAATGATGCCGGAAAGAAAATAAGCTGCTATTCAGATAAAAGTATGACCAGTTATGAATATGACGAAAGAGGAAATTGTACCACAGAAATAAGTTATGTAACTGGCTATGATTATGATATATGTCGTTATACTATATCAGCATCAATGGTAAAGTATGAATATGACGTGGATGGAAATAAAATAAGAAAGGAAATTTATCGTTCTGATAAAACAGAATACTCACGAGATGGTAAATTATATAAGATTGAGGACTTTAATTGGGTGATAGTTAGTATTTATACATATTATTCGACTGGACAATATATGGACATCTTTCAATATAACAATGGGGTACTATCTTCGATAGAGGGATACGATATTAATGGAAAGGTTATAAAAGATGCGGAATATGATGAAAATGGAAATTTAAATTATTGCGATACATATCAATATGATTATAATACTCTGGGTGATTTGTTATGTTGTACACGCTATAGAGACCGTGGAAATGGAGAAGTGGTAGAGGGACAAATCCAATATGAATATAGGTACGATGTTTATGGAAATATGCTATATTATGAATCACATTATTGGGGTCATAAAATAGAAAATGAATATGTGTACAGATAAAATAATAGGTTTAGTAATAAAATTTTTAAGTGGTATTGCGTTTATATTATTTACAAAATTTGCTATACCTATACGGTGTGCTGAACCTTAAAAATTCAATATTTCAGCCAATAAGGAGGCATAAATCTGTTCCGCTTGGTATAATGGAATTGACGAAAAACCAACATACCACGGAGGATTTATGCCATGTCTAATGTACCACAAAACCATTTTAAAGAGAACATTTTACAAAAACCTGACAAAATGGGATAATGATGAGAATAAGGTTAATTAATCAGCGCTTCCCTAGCTTTTTCCACAAAAACGAGAACAGCTTAATCAACTTCGGTGTAGCCCACACAAGGAATGCTGATGACAGAAGTGTCGCTGCCCAGCACAGAATATAAGCCAGCCATACTTCCTTTACTCCGAAGGTGCGTCCGAGTGCGAACTTGGTGATAAAGGTGAGCATGATAATGTGGTGTGTTAAAAATATAGGATAGCAGAACCTATCTATAAAATGGCTTATGAATTCCACAATCTTTCCTTTTAGGAAGGAAAAAACAAATGCCAGTACAATGAAGCTGGAGTATCCCACAAGCCATATCTGAACTATCTTATTCATATTCGGGAAGTCGAAGATTCCAAGTACGGCAAGCACAGCTAACGAAGGAATCAGCATATACCAACGCGTTTTTTTAAAGTATTGTATGAATATCATACCAAAAAGTATCTCTGGAATACGATGGAAAAAATATGCATCTACGGCAAGATAGCAGTCAAACCAGTTGAATGCACTTGCGATTGTTGCAAGCGTAAATATTATAAATGTCCATACAGGATGTGATAATACAAGCTTTTTCAAAAATGGAAATATTAAGTACATTATAATAATAACGGTGAGAAACCATTCGCCGAGAAGATAATATGTGCCGGTATATACTCCGACCTGACCGTCAATGCCAAGCAGTGTAAAAAGAAATGTGCCATGATTGATACCTTTGGCAAAGCCCGGATATACGATTTCCTTGGCTATGAAGAATATTGCAAAGGCGAGCCAGAACATAGGGTATATTCCGAGAAATCTTTTTTTATAGTAGCTTGCCAGATCGATTTCTTTGTCACCGTAGATGTACATGAGCACGGCACCACTTACAATAAAAAACAGTGTCACACCGTATGAGCCAAGATACATTCCGAATAAGGTATCAGGCAGCACATGGGTTGTAAAATTGATCTGTGCGTATTCAAGTGTTCGTGTGAAGTGTATTGTGAATACCATTATCACGGCGACTAACTTGATAAGGTCGAGGTATAACAAACGTTCTTTTTTCAAAATTATAATATCTCCTTAGGTTTTAATTTGTTATGCAGGAAAACGTAGGCAGAGCTTTGGCTCTAAGGGGCTTTGGATTATTCTGTTTATTTAATTTCAATATTCAGTTGAAAACGAGTTGGTTTGAGTATGTTAAAGACATTATACAGCAAACTGACAGATTAAATCAATATTTATAGATAAATAGTTACATATTTATATTTAACAGCCAAAACAGTGATATGAATATAGATGTAAAATTGTGTCAATTTATGAGAAAGCTGTCTTTATGGATAGCTCATAAAAATGTAATTTATAAGACAATAAAGGTTGAAAAATAGGAAAAAAGTAGTATAATATTGATATGATTGACCTTGTAATTAGTGAAAAGGTACGATGAATAAAATGATTTTATGAGGAGGATTAAGATGAAAAACAAGAGAAGACTGGCAACAGTATTAGGTTTTGTCATGGTATTTACTATGATTTTCTCATTGAAGACACCGATGAATGTAAATGCCGGAAATGTATCGCATGTCAAGGCTACGGCGGCGGATGTACGTACTTCGGCGAATGTAGCGGCGGGTGCACTTAAGGGTGTGCAGGGCACGAATTTCTCAGATGAGTTTGGTGATACAGTATCGAATCTGAATATGGATGCTATGTTTTTAAACTGCGACATATCATGGTTCGTTAACACGAAGGGTGTTGGTACCAAGGTTTACACCATGAGTGATGGAACCAGCTATTATGTCGATGATAAGACACAGGGCGGTATGCTTATGGTTATAGATTACCGCATCAAGCAGTATCGTGAGCAGGGAGTTACATGGAATCTATGCCTTATGATGGGCTGGACTGATATTAATGGAAATCATGATGCTGGTATGGAGAAGCTTATGTACAATCCTCAGCCGGGACATTACTATTACACATGGAATGTGACTGATACTGAGGCTAATGCGGCACTAACTGCTATTGTAGATTATCTGACAGAGCGCTACAGCTATCAGGATACGTTCGTGCAGAACTGGTGGATTAATAATGAGGTTAATGTATTGAATGACAAGATTTATACGATGGATAGTCTTGATGCCAATGTTGTAGTTGACCTTGCGGTTAAGAGCTATGATTTACTTTACAATTCACTTATGAAAAACAATCCTAATGCTCTTGCTTATGTTTCTGTAACACATGACTGGAATAATACCAATGAGGGTAAGGGCGTTTCGACACGTGAATTCATCCATGCTTTTGCAGATGCTGAGAAGGATAAGGATTGGAACCTTGATTTGCACGCATATCCACCACAGATGCATGAGCAGGTATGGACTAAGGCAAGCTCAGCATATTTAAGGCATGATGAAGATACAGTATCAATATGTGCTGTTAATCTTGAGGTTTTATTGAATTATATTAAGAACAATTTTGGAACAAATCATCGTATTATTATGTCAGAGCAGGGATTTGATTCCGCTTATGGAATGGAAGAACAGGCTGCGATGATGGCATATACATATTATGCGGCAACAAGAAATGATATGGTTGATGAGGTCATATTTACAACGTATAATGATACCAATTCGGAAGGTCATGATTTCTACGATATGGGTATTGTAGATATTAATGGCAATAAAAAACCTTCATATAATGTGTTCAAGTATATGAATACAAATGAGGCAGCAGCTTATACGAACCCTTATTTACAGAAGTTAAGCGGATATACTGGAAGAACTATATCTTCATGGAGTGATGATATTCTTTATCAGGTCCCTAAGACAAGTGATGCGCTCGTTAAGGGAAATCTTTATCTTCCGGGAAGTGAACAGACAGCGGGAAGTATCTTTATTGGAATGAACACAGAGCCGACTAAGAACCAGATTGATATTGAGTACAGATGGGCAGTATATGATTATCAGACAGGTGTGCGCACAGAGGTTCAGGGTTGGAAATTAAATGGGGAATGGATTCGGTGGTATCCTCCCTATAATGGCAATTTTGAAATGTATTGCACAGCAAGGGTTGCGGGCAACACGGATTCGCAGCTGGAGGCTCATGTTACTGTAGGATATAACGGAATAGTCTCAACAGATATATCCAGTGATTATGTTTATGCATCATCGGGAAGCGGTGGAAATTCAGGAAATACAGATAATAGTGGGAATATTGACGTATCAGATACGAGAACATGGCCGGTTTCGTATCAGGGGTATACATTCAACAGAGCGGATGATGGAACAGTTACATGTGTTGACGGTGAGGGAAATAGAGTTATTAACGAATTTAAGTGTGATGGAATATACACATATTATTTTCAGGCAGATGGAACATGCATGAGAGATCGTCTTACATATCATCCGGATGGGGTTCATGTAATCTATTTTGATAAGTATGGACATGAGGTATTTAGCGACTTTGCACATGTTTCAAAGTCGATTTCCGGCGAAGCAGTAGATGACAACTGTTTCTTTGATGTATTTGGATATATGTATGTTGACGTCCTGACATTTGACAAGAAGGGTGAGAAGCTGTTATATGCTAATCCATATGGTCGTCTTGAGTGCGCAGGATGGTTTGTATTTTCTGATACAGTAAAGTGGGCAGATGGGACACCTTGCGATGGAATTGCCGGAGGTATAGGATATGGGCAGATAGATTGTACACTCCTTACAAACACAGCTACATATGATTGGATGAACAGACCATGCTATATGCAGGGTAATGGTGTTGCGCTTTACTAATAATTGAGTATTAACATGTGAGTTAAAATGACTGCAGAGTTGAAAAACATATTTGACTTTGCAGTCATTTTTCATAGTGGTGTAGGCATAGCTCATGAGCAGGCGGTTAAACGGATTTACTCTGGTCATGTTTAATAACGGAGTTATCAGGAATTAGCACATTTACTCTTTAATGGTTAAAAGCCGGGTGAATAACAAGCGGTCTAAAATATGTATGTAGTTTGAAAAGCTAATGTACAGTGTTAATTTTTGAGATATAATAAAAATTGGAGTACAGGTATTGTAGTAAGAATAATTTAATACGTGTAAAAGAAATGGAGAATATTGATGAACAGAGTATTAGAAAACAATAACTTAAAGGTAACAATAAGCGACGCAGGTGCCGAGCTTATCAGTGTATGGGATAAGAGCCGTAATGCCGAGCGTATATGGAGAGGTGATTCGGCGGTATGGGGAAGACATGCACCGATTCTTTTTCCGTTTGTCGGAAAGGTTGCCGGCGGAAAGTACAACTACAGGGGAAGAGAGTATAAGATGACATCGCATGGCTTTGCGCGCGACAGGCAGTTTGAGCTTGTCAGTGAGGACGGAGAGTCTGTGACACATGTGCTTAGGTGGAATGAGGAGAGCCTTACGGTGTATCCGTTTGAATTTGCATTGTATGTGAAGCACAGCCTTGAAAATGCGGATTCGCATTCTGTGAAGGTGGAATGGAGGGTTGTCAATGAAGCTGTTGAGGGCGGAGAGGATATGCTGTACGGAATTGGCGGGCATCCTGCGTTTACATTTCCGAGGGAGGTGAAGCCGGTTGACTGTTCGCTGAGAATATACGGTGGAACGGCGGCTGTTAATGGGAATAATATAAGTGATAACGTGGCTATCTGCAGGGCATTGAGATATCACCTTCTGGATACGGCGGGCTGTATTGATATGTCACAGGAGTATGTGCTTGATATGCCGGAGAGCTGTGCGAGGATAACGGAGAATATGTTCGATAAGGATGCGCTTATTGTTCTGGATAATCAGGTGAACCACATTGAGCTTCTTGATGCGCTGGGAAAGGCTTATGTGACCATGGATTGTCAAGGCTTTCCTTATTTTGGAATATGGTCAAAGAAGGTTGATGAATTTATCTGTCTTGAGCCATGGTATAGCGTTGCCGATGTTGCAGGCTGTGACGGAAATATTGAAAATAAGGCAGGAATGCAGAGGCTTGCAGCTGGAGACAGCAGGGAGTATGCGTATACGATTACCTTCTAAAAATATACAGCTTCTGAGTGTTGCGTGAAGATGACGAACCCGGATATTATATATTTTAGTACAAAATTATTCTGTAAAAAGCGGAATTTTTTGTTATTTAGCTCCGGATGCAAAATGTGCCGGTTTAATCTATGAATGTACTGGGCATGCTTCACAGCCGGGATTATAATTACACAGAAAAATAAAGGACAAATATATAAGGAGTTTTATGAATAAAATACATAATAAAATAATAAAAATAGTAATGAGTTTTGCGCTCACGCTTGGTGTGATTTTAGGCGTGGCGGGAAGCTTTTATGAGAAAACATCTGCAGACGCGGATGACAGTAATTTTACAAACCTGATTATTTTTATGAGATTTGCGGACGAGGATGAGTTTATTGATGATGTATATGAGAATACGCCGGTAAGAAAAATAACGGACAACTCCTACAATACGGCAATGTACAACGTCAGCGACTATTATAGGAATGTTTCGGATAACAAATGCCGCATAAGGAGCGTATATCTGTTAGATAACGGTGGGTCGATTAAGCTGTCGCATGAGAGGGGCTATTATGCGGAGTACAGTGAGACAAATCCAATCGGTTATAAGGACAGCGGTGAGGCGGGAGCCCGTATGTATGAGCTGAAGCTTGACTGGTCGGATGCGGTGAAAAAGGCGGTTGAGGCGGGCAACAGGATATCCAATTATGATGGGACTGTCAATTATGGTTATGATGAGCTTGACAAGGATGGGGATGGCTGCATAGATTCCATAACGATAATTTATAAAAATGCAACGCAGAGCAACATAGCGGTAGGCTGGGGATCACCCTTGTGGAATTATAAGGATTATGCTGATTATTTAGTGATTAATACGGATAAGGGAAGCGTAAAGAGCAGAATGTATGTCCAGCTGACCAACTCGTATACAAAGCCGGATGGAGATACGCTGGGTTATCTTTATAAGGATTCACAGGGGAATGTCATAGTGTCACAGGCAGCGGCTATCCATGAGATGGGGCATATAATGGGGTTGAAGGATCTATACAATTCCTCACAGAGTTCTCCGGTGTATTACATGTCTGTGATGGCAAAGCATATGTCGCCGATCCCGCAGTTTCCTTCGGTAAAGGAGAAGGAGGTTCTCGGCTGGGTTGAGGACGGAGACGTTCAGACAATTACAGCCTCAGGTGAGTATAGTCTAAGGGCACTTGGAACTGCAGGACATGGAATTGCAGGATATAAGCTTGATATTCCGGAGAAGGGAAAGACGCTTTATCTGGAATATAGGAATTTTGCGTCAAATGGAAACAAGTATGATTCCCAGTACAAGGAGCTGTATAAAACGAATGGCAAAAGAGTTGACAGTCTGCATATGAAGTCAGGTCTTGTATGTTACCTTATTGATACAGGGACAAAATTTCCGAACAATATGAACTCTTCACCTTCTAAGTGGAATTATCAGGTGCTGGGCAATCAATATTCTACGATGGCTGATGCGGCGGTTGGAGTAGATGAGGAAAAGTGGATTACAGATAATCTTAGTATCATGGTGACGGCGATTGATGGCAATACACTTACTTTTACAATAAAAGGAAATTTTGCGGAGCATATTCACAGTGGTGGACAGGCAACCTGCGTCAGCCGCGCCAGATGCTCAGTCTGTCATCAGGAATATGGTGGATTTGATGATAGTAGACATGAACATACCATGGTTAGAGGTGACAAGGCACCGAGCTGTACAGAAGTTGGATACACGGGAGACACATATTGTACGGATTGCAATAAAATGGTGAGCATTGGCTCAGACATAGACATGATTGCGCATGAATTAGAGCATGTGGAGGCACGGGCAGCTACCGCAGCACAGGAAGGTAATATAGAGTATTACTATTGTAAAGTATGTGGAGAGTGTTTCCTTGACAAAAATGCAGCTGATACTATAAAAATGGATGATACAATAATACCTAAGCTGGAACCTGTAATCATAGCGGGAAATGATGCAGCTATAGATGCTTCCTCGGGCAAGAGTGCTGTATTCAGGTCGAATGCGGCATTTGCCGATTTCAAACGTGTTGAACTTGACAGCAAGGAGCTTGTAGAGGACAAGGACTACATTGTAAAGGAAGGAAGTATAATAGTAACACTCATGCCTGAGGTTATCAGCAACCTGTCTGAGGGAAGCCACAAGCTTGCTATAGTGTCTTCAGGTGGAACAGCAATCGCAAATTTCTCTGTAACGAAACCGCAGCAGCCAAGCAGCGAGGAGCAGTCAAGCAGCGAGGAGCAGCCAAGCAGCGAGGAGCAGTCGAGCAGTGAGGAGCAGTCAAGCAGCATAGAGCAGCCGAGCAGCGAGGAGCAGTCAAGCAGCACTGCAGCAATAGGTGGTGAGTCAGAATCGAACGGTAATTTGGCCGGAGGTTCCACGGAAACAATAAGCGCTGATGGGAACGGCACCAGTTCCGGGGATGAAGGCTCCGAGGATGGTATTGTCCATATCTCTCCGAGTACTGGAGGGAAAATTCAGATAAAGGCATGGGCTGTTGTTGGCACATTCCTGATGGGGGCATTTATATTTTTAAGAAAGAGAAGATAAAGATGTTTTCTACCTGAAATAAAAAGTGCTGCCTAAGCCTGTCAGCAATTTTAAATAATTGGAAAAATATTATTTGACTTATCATATCATTACATGAAATTGAAAAATGAGTTATTGCTCATAGAAATTGAAAAATGAGTCATTGCCATATTGTTCAAAAGATTTAAATATGATATAGTTAAACGCAGATTATAATTTGTAAGGTGATACAGCCTATTGGTTATAAACATGTGAGTATATGATTGAATTTTTGCGAGGTGAAAATTTATGTGCGGAATAGTAGGTTTTACGGGTGAGCATCAGGCTGCACCGATTATACTGGATGGTCTTTCTAAGCTTGAGTATCGTGGTTACGATTCAGCGGGTATGGCTGTACGTGATGGAGATGGAGAGTACCAGATAGTCAAGGCAAAGGGCAGGCTTAAGGCTCTTTACGAGAAAACGGATGGAGGAAATGCAGTGCATGGCACCTGCGGCATAGGTCATACAAGATGGGCAACCCATGGTGAGCCATCGGAGGTCAATGCACACCCTCATATGGCAGATGATGGAAATGTTGTTGGTGTACATAATGGTATTATAGAGAATTATCAGGAGCTTAAGGAAAAGCTTGTCAAGAACGGCTATTCCTTCTATTCATCGACAGATACCGAGGTTGCGGTAAAGCTTGTTGATTACTACTACAAGAAGTATGAGCACACTCCTGTGGATGCGATTAACCATGCGATGGTGCGTATCCGCGGTTCTTATGCGTTTGCATTTATGTTCAAGGATTACCCGGGAGAAATCTATGCAGCAAGAAAAGACAGCCCGATGGTTCTTGGTGTGAGTGATGGTGAGGCTTATGTTGCCTCAGATGTTCCGGCAATATTAAAGTATACGAGAAATGTATATTATATCGGCAATCTGGAGATGGCTCGTCTTAAAAATGGACAAATTACCTTCTATAATCTCGATGGCGATGAGATTGAAAAGGAGTCTGTTGAGATTAAGTGGGATGCTGAGGCAGCTGAGAAGGCGGGCTATGAGCACTTTATGATAAAGGAAATCCATGAACAGCCGCGTGCGATAGCGGATACACTTCATTCTGTTTGCAAGGATGGAACTCTTGATTTATCATCCGTTGGCCTTGCAGATGACGATATTAAGAAAATTTCACAGATTTATATAGTTGCATGTGGTTCGGCGTACCATGTCGGCGTTGTTGCGCAGTATGTCATGGAGGATCTTGCCAAGATTCCGGTGAGGGTTGATGTGGCTTCAGAGTTCAGGTACCGCAAGCCAATTCTTAAGAGTGATGATCTGGTTATCATCATCAGCCAGTCGGGCGAGACGGCAGACAGCCTTGCGGCGCTTCGTCTTGCAAAGGAGAAGGGCGTCAAGACACTTGCTATTGTAAATGTCATCGGCAGCTCCATTGCGCGCGAGGCTGACAGCGTGTTCTATACCCTTGCCGGTCCGGAGATTGCGGTTGCCACAACAAAGGCATACAGCACACAGCTTATTGCCTCCTACTGTCTCGCAATCCAGTTTGCCAAAGTTCGCGGTGAGCTGACAGAGGTGCAGTGTGCAGATATGCTTGCGGAGCTTGAGACGCTTCCAGATAAGGTTACCAGGATTCTTGATGACAAGGAACGCATCCAGTGGTTTGCCGCTAAGCAGGCGACTATGCGGGATACCTTCTTCATCGGACGCGGTATCGACTATGCGGTGAGTCTTGAGGGAAGCTTGAAGCTCAAGGAGATTTCCTACATCCACAGTGAGGCCTATCCTGCCGGCGAGCTTAAGCACGGCACGATCAGCCTTATCGAGGACGGAACTCTTGTAATAGGAACTCTCACACAGGATGCTCTCTACGAAAAGACAGTGAGCAACATGGTTGAGTGCAAGAGCCGTGGCGCGTACCTTATGGGTCTTACAACCTACGGCAACTACGAGACAGAGGATACCTGTGATTTCACGGTATACATTCCTAAGACAGATGCCCATTTTACAGCGTCGCTTGCGGTTATACCGCTCCAGCTTCTTGGCTACTATGTATCGGTGGCTAAGGGACTGGATGTTGACAAGCCAAGGAATCTGGCTAAGAGCGTTACAGTAGAATAACACTTGGGACAGGGGTCAGACCCCATGTCCCAATGCTGGGACACGGGGTCTGACCACTGTCCCAGCGGCTAAGCTATGCCATTTCCGGATTATGGAGATGGCATATTTTTACATCATAACTGTATCATATATGACATTTACTTATCTTTAAAGAAAAATAAGTTTCATATAAGATATATGACAACTCTGGCAGGTTACAGATTGAAAATAATGTAGTAAGATAATATAAATGCATATAAATTCAACGCACGATAATGCAGGATGTGGAATGGGGACAGGATGAGCATGGAAGAAACAGAACAAAAGCTATTTTCTGATGTGGAAAGGTTGCTGGCGTATGCACACAGTGGGCATGAATATATTATTGATGCCATATATGACGTATTCGGAAAAAGAATTTTACAGCATGGATATGCGGATGCCGGCTACATACTGAGGGCGGGAAAATATGGACTTAATAAAAATGTCTATTATACAAAATTGCCCGGTTCAAAAGTCCAAAAGCTGTTTGTAAAATCATGTATTCCTTCGGAGGACATGGAGGTTATGCTTGAGTATCTGGATACGGTGCTTGGACATGCTTCGGCACTTGATATTGAGGAGGAGAAGGCATTGATATTCTGGCTGTTCCTTCCATATCGTTTTGTCACAAAGACGTCGATTAAACGAAACTATCTCAGGATATTGCTCACAGGCTTCTTTAAAAACACAAGATATGTTGACCGTTATGATGCAGAGTTCGTGGTTGCTGATGAGATAGTGTACAATGCTCATTCTTGCCATGTTGAAATTATAAATTCGGTTGAGGAGTACGCACAATATACTTTTTCACTCAAAGAGGAAAGTTCGGATGAGACATTATTCTACCGAGGACATTCACTGCTTGACTATGCCCTTGTTCCCGGAATAAAGAGAAAGCAGAGTTGGTTCACGAATGAAAGTATAATGTATCAGGAGCTGCTTGTCAGATGTGCGCAGAATTTTACCCACTGTCAGACCCACTTGGAGTATCTGGTTGAAATGCAGCATTATGGTCTGCCAACGCGGCTGCTTGACATAACAGAGAATCCGCTGGTTGCACTTTATTTTGCATGTTGCAGCAATAGAGAGCACATAGGGGAGGTAATTGTGCTCACAACAGGGCAAGATCATGTGCGATATGCAAAGAGCGATACGGCAGCATTGCTTGCGGCGCTTCCGACGCTCAATTATCGTGAACAGGCACAGTTGTACCGATTATGTATGAATGGACTGCCTGAAGCGGAGGACGCAGAATATCAGGAGCTTGCCGGAAAGCTGGCAAGTGAAGTCAAATCAAGAAATCCTGCATTTGAACCGCGAATCAGGAAATCAGACATAACCGGACATGTATTTGTGACACCGATACGGAACAATCAGCGCATTATGAAGCAGGATGGTTCATTCATAATATGCGGTCTTACCGGCGAGGGCGGCGACAGCGACAATCTGGACAGCCTTCGCTGCAAAGATTCCGAGGGAAAGCAATTGGTTCTTGTGATTAATGACAAGGAGACAATATTAAAGGAACTGGACACACTCTCAATCAATAGAGCCACTCTTTTCCCTGAGATTGACGATGTAGCGGAGTATCTGAAGGGGAAGTATGGGGAGTGAATGATGGATAATCTTATATTATCCATCATTTTCTTTTCCCACCCTAAACCCCTTCCTCGGGTGCTTATTCCTCAATATATCTCTCTGCTTCCCCACCGCGACATGTGTATAAATCTGTGTGACGTTAATCGAGCTGTGTCCGAGCATTTCCTGAATGTAGCGGATGTCTACATCGGCTTCCAGAAGGCTGGTGGCGAAGGTATGACGGAACATGTGCGGGGTGATGTGCAGGTCAATGGCGGCGAGGGAGCAGTATTTGTTAATCATGCGGCGAACGGACTGGTCGGACAGGGGAGCGCCGGACTGATTCACAAAAAAATGTGCAGAGGAGGATATTTCGGTGGAAAAGCTGCGGCGGTATTCATCCAGAATGTGGATAACGTCATCGGATGCAAGCTGTATATAGCGCTCCTTGTCGCCTTTTCCGTATATGAGGATGGTTCCGTCGATGAGATTTACATTGTCATTTTTGAGATTGCATAGTTCGCTTATTCTTATGCCGGAGGAGAACAGCAGCTCAATTACGGCGGCATCGCGTAGTGCGTTTCGCCGCTGGTAGGCGGTGCCTGCTTCGGAGCGCCGGGTATAGATGGTGGATAGAAAGCTCTCAACTATGTGGAGTGGGATGGTTTTAGGGAGGATAACCGGTTCACGAAAACGAGTATGTATTTTTGAAAATGGGTTGCGGTCTATCAGGTCTTTGTATTCACAGTAGTGGAACAGAGCTTTAATAGAGGCAATTTTGCGCTTGGCGGTCTTTGGTTTGTATTCGACATGGAGCCTGCTTATATAGTTTTCGAGTGTTTCAGAGGTGATGTCGGTTATGACTTCGATCTGGGTGGAATCGGATATAAAATCTGAGAATTGGCGCAGGTCTATGCGATATGCCTTGAGGGTCTTTTCGTCTAAGCATTTTTGTGTGCGGCAGGAATCTAAATATTCGGTGATAAGTGTTGATATACTGTTCATGATATGTTTGTCTCCTTAAAGTTTTTGATTAACATAACATGAATGGTACGAAAAAACATTAAATTTATCAGAAAGTGTATTCTAACATATTCTTGCCATATATCGGAGGCAATGTTAATATTAAAGCATTGGCTTTGGGACAGGGACCAGACCCCTGTCCCAAAGGAAATATATTAGCAAGGAGAAGGCAATGAAGTACGATTATTTGGTGGTTGGAGCGGGATTATATGGAGCGGTGTTTGCGCATGAAGCGAATGCCAGAGGCAGGTCGGTTCTTGTCGTGGAGAGAAGACCGAATATTGCAGGAAATGTATATACGGAGAAGATAGAAGGAATCAATGTGCACAAGTATGGCGCACATATTTTTCACACAAATAACAGGAGAGTATGGGAGTATATTACCGGGTTTGCACAGTTCAACCGTTTTACCAACAGCCCGGTTGCCAATTACCATGGTGAGCTTTATTCGCTTCCGTTTAATATGTACACATTCAATAAGATGTGGGGTGTTGTGACTCCTGAGGAGGCGAAGGCTAAGATTGATGAGCAGCGTGGAGAGATTACGGGGGAACCTGCAAATCTTGAGGAGCAGGCAATATCCTTGGTCGGCCGTGACATATATGAGAAGCTGATAAAGGGTTATACTGAGAAACAGTGGGGGCGTGCCTGCAAGGAGCTGCCGGCCTTCATTATTAAGAGACTTCCTGTGCGCTTTACATTTGATAACAATTATTTTAATGCGCTATATCAGGGAATACCGGTGGGTGGTTATACGAAGCTGGTTGAGAACCTCTTAGATGGAGTAGAGGTAAGGCTTAACACGGATTATCTTGAAAATAAGGCAGAGCTTGATGCTGTTGCAGATAAGGTTATCTATACGGGGCAGATAGATGCTTATTTTAATTATAGTCTGGGACATCTTGAGTATCGCTCTGTGAGATTCGAGAATGAGCTTCTGGATATACCTAATTTTCAGGGAAATGCGGCAGTCAATTATACAGACAGGGAGACGCCGTGGACACGTATAATAGAACACAAGTGGTTTGAGTTCGGCAAGGATGAGAAGGGAAACGATCTGCCTAAGACCATAATAAGCCGTGAATATTCCTCAGAATGGAAGCCGGGGGATGAGCCGTATTATCCGGTAAACGATGCAAAAAATAACGAATTGTATGCACAGTACAGTAAGCTTGCGCAGGCGGAGTCTAAGGTGATATTTGGAGGAAGGCTTGGAGAGTACAAGTATTACGACATGGATGCAGTTATACTCTCTGCGCTGGATTTGTGCGATTCTTTATGGACGGCTTTTGAGTAGGCGGTCAGGGAGAGGATATTCTTCAAAATATTAATTGTTTATCTCCTGTAGATTTATAAAGTCACTATAATATGATGTTGGGGTCAAAACATGCCAACTTAATTTACGAGTGTATAACGT
>OLWA01001104.1_pt1 | contig 29411 bp, 30 predicted proteins | sample 1673251 | NCBI WGS metagenome assembly OLWA01 (sample SAMEA3178937, study PRJEB25190) | human gut metagenome | biome: human gut; feature: human-associated habitat; material: faeces | place: Austria | collected 2013 | reverse complement strand
TAAAAATGCTTTCTTTCGTCAAATAGCTAATTTTGCACTTGCCAGTTGAGAGTAGCACAATTATCTGCAACTGATAAATTGAAGAATTATTGTGTAAGATTTGTTGATTTAATAAAAAAGTTTTATCTTTGTAGATAGTTAATACCGGAATTGTGGATATGAAGAAGAAAATCATGACATTGGCTATTGTGGCTTGCATGGCATTGGTAATGCCGGCGATTCCTTTCGCGCAGCCCGTCGATGATGGCTTTGCATCTTCCGTGACCACTTCCGCTCCCTTGATGAAAGCAGTGCCGCAGGGTATTGAACTTACTGTTACTGACGGAGAAGTCCATCATTTCAACATCTACTCTATAACCGGGCAGATGGTTAAGTCGATAGATGTCGCCGAGTCAGTTACGGTTGACTTGCCGCAAGGCTACTACATTGTCAAGTGTAAGGACTGGTCTAAGAAGATAGTAGTGCGCTGACTCTGGCGTAAGGAGGGGCTATGGTCTCCTGCTTATGTCGGTGATTGGTGTGCTTTTGTGTTTATGTTGTCTTATATTTTAAATTTCTCTATTAATCATTTTAATGAAGTTTTATGCTATGAAGCTGGGTGCAAGAACGGCTGTTGCCGCGGCGTCATTTGTTTATGGCACTTGTGCCTTTGCAGCCGATATTGATACCGTGTATTCCACATTTGACACTTACGACGGAGATGATCTTGAATTGACGGTTACTCCCGAAACTACAAAATTTGCTCTTTGGTCGCCTGAAGCAGAGGCTGTGAAAGTCTATATCTATCCTACCGGACGCAATTCGGCTGCTGAAGATTCGCTCGTGATGAAACGTGGCAGCCACGGAGTGTGGCGAGCCGAAGTTGAAAAGCCTCTTTACGGTAAGTTCTATACATTTTCTATAAAACATAGAGGGAAATGGCTGCAGGAGACCCCGGGTATCTGGGCGAAGGCTGTCGGTGTAAACGGAGAGCGCGGGGCTGTAATCAATTTTGCCGAGACCAATCCTGAAGGCTGGGATTCGGATCATGGCCCGGCAATCACTAATATAAATGATGCTGTGATTTACGAGATGCATCACAGGGATTTTTCCATGCATCCGTCGTCGGGCATTGTTAACAAGGGCAAGTTTTTAGCCCTTACAGAGCATGATGCCGTTTCGTCGCTTGGCGACAAGACCGGTATCGAGCATCTTAAAGAGCTTGGTGTGACCCACGTCCATATCCTGCCTTCTTATGACTATAACAGCGTTGACGAGACCCGCCTGTCGGAAAACGGCTATAACTGGGGATATGACCCGCTTAATTATAATGCACCCGAGGGAAGCTATTCGACCAATCCGGTTGACCCGCTTGTCAGAATCCGCGAGATGAAGGAGATGGTCAAGGCGTTGCACGATGCAGGAATCGGTGTAGTTATGGATGTGGTCTACAATCACACGGCACAAAACGATGACTCCAATTTCTCATTGACTGCTCCCGGCTACTTCTACCGCCACCGTCCTGACGGCACTTACAGCGATGCATCGGGATGTGGCAACGAGACAGCCTCCGAGCGCAGGCAGATGCGCGACTTTATCGTAAATTCGGTTAAGTATTGGGCAAAGGAATATCATATTGATGGATTTCGCTTTGACCTCATGGCTATCCACGACACAGAGACCATGAATCAAGTCGTCGCCGAACTGAAAAAGATTAATCCTGACATATTTGTGTATGGCGAAGGATGGACGGCAGGTGACTCGCCTCTTCCTGTCGAGCGAAGAGCTTTAAAAGAAAATGTATCGGCGATGCCTCAGGTGGCTGTATTCAGCGATGATCTGCGCGATGCTGTAAAAGGTCATTATACTGATGAAAAAGACCGTGGTTTCGCTACCGGAAAGCCCGGACTTGAAGAGACGGTGAAAATAGGAATCGTCGGTGCGACCGCTCATCCTCAGGTTGATTATTCCAAAGGCAATAATTCAAAGAAGCCTTATGCTCTTTCTCCTGCACAGGTGATTAACTATGTGTCGTGTCATGATGACTTGATGCTTACCGACAAGCTTGCCAAATCACTTCCCGACGAGAGTGTCGCCGACCGCCAGCGTGCCCATAAACTTGCCGAGACAATAGTGTTTACTTCCCAAGGCACTCCGTTCATGTTTGCCGGAGAAGAGATATTCCGCGATAAGAAGGGCGTGCATAACTCATACAAGTCGCCCGATTCTATCAATGCGATTGACTGGACGTTGAAGCATGACAACGCGGAACTGTTCAACTATTATCGAGAACTTATAAAGCTGCGCAAGAGCCATCCGGCATTCCGCATGACGACTGCAGAAGATGTGGCTCATAATCTGGTTTTTGACAACGTTAATGAGCCTAATCTTATTTCTTACTCGCTAAAGAATCATGCCAATGGCGATGAATGGAAAGAAATCAAGGTCGTGTTTAATGGAGGCAATGAGTCCAAAACCGTTAAAATACCCGGAGGCGAATGGCTTGTGATTGCCCGCGACGGCAAACTTGTTGCCGATGGTTTCGACCGCATAAAGGGTGGTAAAATCACAGTGGAGCCACGCTCTGCACTCATTCTTGCCAAAGAGAAATAAGTAACGCGTGAACAACAAATAAGGCGCCCCGGTCTACTATGACTTGGGCGCCTTGTCGTTTTATAGATATTGCTTACTGCTGATGTTCCATAAGGAAATGCTCGGCATCAAGTGCTGCACGACATCCTGTGCCGGCTGCCGTTATAGCCTGCTGATAGTGGGAATCGGCTACGTCACCTGCTGCAAACACGCCTTCAACGCTTGTCGCCTGGCTTTTCCCGGGCAAAACGATGTAGCCCTGGTCGTCAAGATCAAGCTTGCCACGGAATATGTCGGTGTTTGGCTTGTGTCCTATTGCAAGGAAGAATCCGTCAATGTTAATGTCAAACTTGTGCTCCTTGTCAGTTCCGGCAAATTCTACAAGATGTGCCCCCTCAAGAAATTCCTCTCCGAATAGACCGAGAGTGTTTGTGTTGAAGAGTACGGTTATGTTCTCTTTGTCCATCACGCGCTTCTGCATGACCTTTGACGCGCGAAGGAAGTCTTTGCGGACAATCAGATATACCTGTTTTGCAAGACCGCTCAGGTAGAGCGACTCTTCACATGCAGTGTCGCCGCCGCCTACGACAGCGACAGTTTTACCGCGATAGAAAAATCCATCACATGTGGCACATGCCGACACTCCTAATCCTGCAAAACGCTGCTCGTCGGGCAATCCGAGATAACGCGCCGACGCGCCTGTAGCCACGATTACCGTATCGGCAAGGATTACTGTGTTGTCATCGGCTGTTACCTTGAACGGACGCTCTGAGAAATCTACATCCTTGATTATGCCGTTGCGTATGTCAGCGCCAAATCTCAATGCCTGTCGGCGCAGGTCCTCCATGAGCTGCGAGCCCATGACTCCTTCAGGATAGCCGGGAAAATTCTCTACTTCCGATGTCGTTGTGAGCTGACCTCCGGGCTGGATGCCTTCGTATAGAATAGGTGATATATTTGCTCTTGAAGCATAAATCGCTGCGGTATATCCGGCGGGTCCGGAGCCGATTATTACGCATTTGGTGTTTTCTGTCGCCATATAGTCTTTTTGATTTTGGTTATTAATAATTGATATGCGATTTCCTATCTCAGGTCTACTATTACTGCACCGGGCAGCTGCTTCTTGTTAAAGACAAAAGTAGAGTGGGGATAGTTAGTTCCGCTTTTTATCGATTTGATTCTTATGTCAAGCTTGCTCCCGGTGTCAAGAGTGAGAGATATATTTGACGGTAGATAGCTCTTTGCGCTCAAAGTAAGCACAGCATCGGTAATCGGAGAGCCTTTCTTTGTCTTGGGTACAAGGTGAATTTTATAAGTTCCGGCTGCCGAGTGGAGGAGGGAAGGAGTATAAGCCTTTTTGAAACTGCTTATTATGACAAACGGATTTATAGCCACCAGCTCTTCGGGCGTGGGCTCTATCACGTTTACCTCGTTGGTGTCGGCTGAATAGCTCCATTGTGTCTTGCCGTCATACCATGCCATAATCTGGTCGGAGCTAAGATGAAATTTGTCACCGCTCATGACCAGTGTCCCTGACATGTGTTCTCCGTCAGCGACCATGTCGTAGGTCGCCGACAGCGACTTTATCGACTGAATCTTCTTTGCAGCCGAGTCCATGACCTGTGACGCGCTCTTTGCCTGTTGTCCGTAGATGCTCGCCGATATTGCGGCAAGCACGATGAAAAATAATATTCGCTTCATATCTATTGTAAAATGTCGCGTCAACGGTTATTGTTCATTCTCAAGCATACGTTCAAGCATAAGCGGATCCACAAGCACATTGCGGGGTTTGGCGCCCGATGCCGGTCCTACTATACCTTTTGCCTCAAGCTGGTCCATGATTTTTCCCGCGCGGTTATAGCCGATCGAGTAACGGCGCTGAAGCGATGAGGTGGACGCGGTGTTGCTGCTTACCACAAATTGTGCCGCCTCCTTGAACAGTGGGTCAAGGTCATTTATCGAGCCTATAGCCCCTCCGCCGTCATTTTCCGGTATGTAGTCGGGGAGATAGTAAGCCGAGGGGTATCCTACCTGTTCGTCAATCGAGTCGCATATCGCTTCCGCTTCCTCTGTGCTGATAAATGCACACTGCACTCGGTCCATCTCGCCATTATGGGAGAAAAGCATGTCGCCTTTTCCGATAAGCTGGTTGGCTCCCGGACGGTCAAGGATTGTGCGGCTGTCGACCATCTGTGACACTCTGAAGGCTATACGCCCCGGGAAGTTGGCTTTGATAATACCTGTGATGACATTGGTCGACGGGCGCTGTGTGGCGAGAATCATGTGCATACCCACAGCACGCGCGAGCTGGGCGATACGGGTAATCGGTGTCTCGACTTCCTTTCCGGCGGTTATCATCAGGTCGCCGAACTCGTCGATTATTATTACGATATAGGGGAGAAAGCGGTGACCTTTCTCCGGGTTAAGCCTGCGCTGTATAAATTTGGCGTTATATTCTTTTATGTTTCTAACGTTTGCTTCTTTAAGTAGGGCGTAGCGGTTGTCCATCTCGACACAGAGCGAGTTGAGAGTAGCCACGACCTTTGAAGTATCGGTGATGATAGGCTCCTCCTCTTCAGGCAACTTTGCAAGATAGTGACGTTCAAGACGTGCATATAGACTGAACTCTACCTTTTTGGGGTCGACAAGCACAAATTTCAGTTCTGAAGGATGCTTTTTGTAGAGCAGTGAGGTGATTATGGCGTTAAGTCCTACTGATTTACCTTGACCGGTTGCACCGGCGACAAGCACGTGGGGCATTTTTGCAAGGTCGGCGATAAGCACATCTTTTGAAATCGTTAAACCCATAGCCATAGGCAGTTCGTGGCGACACTCCTGAAATTTCTTTGACGTGATTATAGAGCGCATCGGCACCATCTGCGGGTCTTTGTTGGGCACTTCTATACCGATTGCCCCTTCGCCCGGTATGGGCGCGATGATTCGTATGCCGAGTGCTGCAAGGTTGAGCGCTATGTCATCTTCAAGACCTTTGATCTTTGAAATTCTCGTTCCTTCTGTCGGGATTATCTTGTACAGGGTCACGGTCGGTCCTACTGTGGCTTCTATCGAATTAATCGAGATGCCATAGTTGGCGAGAGTCGCGGTGATGCGCTGCTTGTTTTCCTCCATCTCCTGCTCGTCGACACTTACATTGTCGTTTTTCATTTCCGACAGCAGCTCTATGGGAGGGAAGTGAAAACGAGGCAGCTCTGCAGTCGGGTCATATACATTGGTCTCGATTGACTCGGCTTTTTCGACCGTATTTACATTTACAGTGAGCCCTACGGCTTCCTGCTCTGTCTCTGCCGGCTCCGCAATTTCTTCTTTGACTGTCTCTGCCACAGTCGCTACGCTTTCTGTCGACTGCGGCATGGTTGTCGCTTCCATTAACCCATAGCCCGTCCTGTCGTCATGCTTGACCTCGGGTTGCGCTTCCGGAGTAATGACCGAGTCATGTCTGCGATAATCGTCAGCGCTTCTTCTTTCCGGTTCCTCACCGTCCATCAGGGCATCAAGCGAGTCGTCGACAAATATTCGGGCAGGAGGTGTCTCGCGCACATTGTCCTGCTCCTGATTGTCCTCATCATTCTTTCCGTCAACCATTTCCGCCGACTCTCTCAATGTCTGCTCAATGCGTCTGCGCTCTTCCTCTTTGGCGGCGCGTTCGGCCGCAACTTTTGCCCGGTGCTTGTTTACGCGCCGGCGATAGGCTACATAGACTTTGCGTAGCTCATTGAGGTAGATGGACATGACAAGCCCTATGAGCAGGATGCTCACCAACATTGCGCCAAACACGCCTGTGTGGGAAATCAAGAATCGGTTTATCTCATATCCGTGGATGCCTCCCCAGAAAAACCATGAATCGGCCTTGAAGGTGATTAGCCCGGTTACGACCGAGAGGGTGATGGCAAGTATGAGGCATCTCATGGTGAGAAACCAGAATGACTGCTTTTTATTTCGGTTGAGAAGAGACATGCCCACCGCAAAGAAGTAGTAAATGAGTGCAAACGCACCTATGCCAAGTCCGTTTGATATGAAATTTTGCGACAGGTAGGCACCGAACGCACCACCGAAATTCTGTACATCTTCCGGATTTTCAGCCATTTTGCTTACCGTATTGCTGACGACTATGCTTTGGTCGTCGCTCCCGATTGCAAAATAAGATACAGCTGATACAAGAAGATATGCCGACCACAACACAAGTGCGATTCCGGCAAACATTTTTGTGCGCCTGTCTTTGAAAAATCTGACCGGAGCTATGGGGCGCCTTTCCTTTTTAGGCTTGTTTTTAGGAGTCTCGCTACGTGGTTTGGGAGCCTCGTTTCGGGTTTCGGTCTTCATTCTCTCTGCCTGTCGTCGGGCATATTCCCGGTCAAGGGCATCGGGATCAAAGTTATCTGACATGTTTTATATGCTTGCTAATGAATATGTATCAAAATGATTGTAGTTACATTGTTGAAATGTAACTACAAAGATACGACAACCCAAGGTCTTTTTCAAGACCCAGGATTATATAGCTTGGTGAATAATCGTTAAAGAGCCTTCAGCGTGCGGATGGCGTGGTGCGGGTCGGGGGCATTGAACACGTAGCTTCCCGCAACAAGCATGTCGATGCCATATTGCGCCAGCAGTGCGCCGGTGTGGGCATTGATACCGCCGTCGACCGAAATCATTGCGTGAGAATCCGACTCGGTAATCAGGCGTTTCAGACGAGCCACTTTGGAAAGCGTGTTCTTGATGAATGACTGTCCGCCGAATCCGGGATTTACCGACATCATAAGCACAAGGTCTATGTCTGTTATTACATCTTCAAGCGTTGTGACAGGAGTGCCGGGGTTTATTGCTATACCGACCTTCATACCTGCCTGGCGTATAAGCTGAACGACACGGTAGATGTGGGTACATGCCTCAGCGTGTACAGTGGTGAACACAACTCCGCAGTCTCTCAGCTGAGAAATGTATTTCTGAGGCTCCACAATCATAAGGTGGGCATCGATTGGAATTGTCGACACTGCGTTGATAGCCTTTATGACAGGAAAACCAAAAGTGATGTTGGGGACGAAAACACCGTCCATTACATCGAGATGCAGATAATCTGCGTCACTTGAGTTGAGCATTTCAATCTCATTCTGAAGGTTTCCGAAGTCGGACGAAAGAAGTGATGGTGCTACGAGCATGATGGTATAATGTGTGGATTGGTTATTAAATTAATGGATTCTCGTTCTTTTTAGGCTTGAAAAAGTTGTATAGTATGTACAACAGGCACAATAGACCTATGCCAAGCCCTATGTATGTGAGATAATCGTTGTATTCTTCTACCTTTGCAAAAAGCTGTTCTTGCGGTACTGCCTTTCCGAGCCAGTAGCCGAGACCGGCAAGCACACAGTTCCACACCATTGCGCCAAGCCCGGTGAAAACTATGAATTTGCCAATGTTCATCTTTGCAAGTCCGGCAGGTATGGATATAAGCTGTCTTACCGCAGGAATCAACCGCCCGATAAACGTGGAAATCGCACCGTGACGGTCAAAATACTCTTCGGCGTTCCTTACCTTTGCCTCGTCAATAAGGCAGGCGTGCCCGAAACGGCTGTTGGCGAACTTATATACTACAGGACGACCTATCCATACTGAAAGATAATAGTTTATGAGGGCGCCAACAATGGCTCCGGCTGTGGCAATAAGCACGACAGCCACGATATTTACATCGCCCTTTGTGTAAGCAAGGTAGGCAGCGGGTGGAACAATTACTTCGGAAGGGAAGGGTATAAACGAACTCTCGATTATCATAAATGCGAATACGAGAAGATACACGGTTGTTCCGTTGGCATTCAGGAATTGTTCCATTATACCGGCGGGATCAAATATCGCGAGTGTAATCAAGTCAAACATATGCTTTTTACGGCAAAATTTTTATTAGTCAAAATTAATAATTAAACTCTTAAAAAACAATTTTTTTATCAAGAAAACCCTAAAATATCCCTATTTGTTGCAACATTTCAGCATAATATCTCACTTTCTTTTCCAGCGGGAGAGGGTAGGCGCGCGATGTCGACGGCATCCTGAATATGTCGACATGCCTTCCGTCACTGAGTGTGGCTGAAACGGATTCTCCTATTTTGGGGACGGTCGTGCCGGTGATTGCGGCAAGAGTCTCGCCCGCTTTTTCTCCGGTTGTCGCAAGGGCGTGACATGACGGCGCCTTTGACAACACATCCATGAGCGGTATAGGTTCCACGATTTCGAGAAATTTGTCCGACGCATTGTCTTTAAGGCGCCTTACCGCGTGTCCCGTATCGTTCAGCGCTATACCTTTTTCATCAAGCAACGCTTTTATAAGGGGGAGCTTGAATGTGCGTTTGCCGGCATCATACAGGTAATCCTTGTCTCCATAAAATATTACGCCCATAATCCGCCAGAAGTCATTTATGCGGTTAGGGTAGTAGAAGTCCATTGACCACCTTTCCCGTTTCGGCGGGAATGTGCCCATAATCAGGATTTTTGCATTAGCCGGAACATACGGCTCAAATGGATGATACTCGAGGGGAATCATAGTCTTATAGTTGGTCGGCTACAGCGTCGGCAAGTGCGCGGCAGTCGGAGAGTGTAGTCGCTGTGGGAGCCTGCTTTGTCTCGACCGAGGCAATATCGGCATTGTATAATTTCGCGTCTTCAAGAAGCTGGTTTATGCGCTTTACCGCCTGTGGTGCCCATGTGTAGGAGCCGAATGTGGCTGTGACACGGTTCTTCAGCTCACGGGTCTTGATGGCGTTCAACACAGTTTCGACAGGAGGGAAAAGGGTGTTTGAATAGGTAGGCGCACCAATTATAAGCCCTTTGTAGCGGAATATGTCACTTATTATATAGGAGAGATGTGACTTGGTGACATTGTGCATCTTTATCGTTTTGATGCCACGCTCGGCAAGTCGTGACGCTATTGCCTCTGCCATATCTTCCGTGTTGCCATACATCGAGCCGTAGACAATTGTGACTCCGCGCTCTCCTTCATACTTGCTCAGGCTGTCGTATATAGCGCCTACTTTGCCCCTGTGCTCGTGCCATACGGGACCATGGGTGCTGCATATGTATTTTATGTTCAATGGCGACAGTTTGGCAATGGCTTTTTGCACGAAGATTCCATATTTGCCCACTATGTTGGAATAGTATCGGTACATTTCCGGAATAAAAGGCTCTATATCGGTCTCTGTGTCAATGATGCCTCCGTTGAGCGCGCCGAAACATCCAAATGCGTCACCTGAAAACAGTACCGCCTTCTCTTCCACATAGGTCATCATTGTTTCAGGCCAGTGGACCATAGGGGTCAGCTTGAATGAAAGGCTCATTCCGCCGAGGTCGAGAGTGTCTCCGTCGGCGATTTTCATGATGTTGTCGTCAACGCCATAAAAGCCTTTTACCATTTCAAGGGTCTTGGCATTGCCGACAATAATCATGTCGGGGAAGAAGCTTCTTAACACTTTGATAGAACCTGAGTGATCGGGCTCCATGTGGTTTATGACAAGATAATCAGGGGCGGTGCCTTGTCCGAGTATTGATTCTATGTTTTCGCGCAGTTTGTCACATTCACCAATCTCTACGCCATCAATGAGGGCTGTCTTGTTTTCTCCTTTTACTATATAAGAATTGTAGCTGACTCCGTGAGGTATAGGCCATAAGGCTTCAAAACGGTGGGTCTTGCGGTCGTTTACTCCTACATAGTATATGCCCTCGACTATTTCTTTTATATTCATAATTCTGACAATAATAATTATATAATCACTTTTAATATATGAATGTTCAGTGGAGTGATAACTAAAAAAAGCCGTTTCCGAAATGGGAGGAAACGGCTATAAGTTTTGATTCCTTTAGGAAAATCAGGATTTGGCGCGTTCAACACGTTCTACATAAGAACCGTCGCGAGTGTCGATACGTACCTTGTCGCCTGTCTCGCAGAAAAGGGGAACACGTACTTCAGCACCTGTTTCAACGGTTGCGGGCTTGAGGGTGTTGGTAGCGGTGTCACCTTTGATGCCGGGCTCGGTATAGGTGATTTCAAGCACAACGCTTGTGGGCATCTCGCAGGTAAGGATTGTGTCAGACGCTGCGTGTACCATCGCTTCGCAGATGTCGCCTTCCTTGAGGAACTGCACGCCGTCGATGCTTTCACCGGGAATTGCAACCTGCTCAAATGTTTCGGTATGCATGAAGTTGTAGCCCATGTCATCCTTGTAAAGGTACTGGTAGGGACGACGCTCGATACGCACTTCTTCCACCTTTACACCTGAGTTCCAGGTCTTGTCGAGTATACGACCTGTCTTTACGTTTTTAAGTTTTGTTCTTACGAAAGCCGGACCCTTACCCGGTTTTACATGAAGAAACTCTACGATAAAAAAGTAGTTGCCGTCAATATCGAGGCACATTCCGTTTTTAAAATCTGCAGTTGTTGCCATAAATGATTATATCGAATTTTTAATTACTTGTTGAATGAAATGTAAAATTACTTTTCCAAATTTCAGTGCAAAGATAATCACTTTTCTCAAATAAACCGTATATTTGTGGATAATATCCATGATTATGCACATTAAGAAATTCTTCACATTGCTGTCGGCTGCATTTGCCGCTTCCGGGATTGCAGCCGCTGATTTTGCTTTTCAAGACACGACGCTCTCCGACGACGAGAGGGTGTCAATGCTTATGAAAGAGTTGACTCTCGATGAAAAAGTGTCGTTGCTGTCAACCGATCTTGGGGTGCCGAGACTTGGAATACCGCATTGCTGGCAGGTCGAGGGTCTCCACGGGCTGTCGCTGAGCGGTCCCGGAAAGGAGAACCGTGACACGCTTCCGACAACGATTTTTCCTCAGGCATACGGGCTTGGCGAAACATGGGACACGGATCTTATCCGCCGCATCGCCTCGCAAGTGGCATATGAGACGCGGTATTACTCGCAGCGTGATTCCGATTCAAGAAACATACTTGTAATTCGGGCTCCCAATGCCGATCTCGCCCGTGACCCTCGCTGGGGGCGAACAGAAGAGAGCTTTGGGGAGGATCCCTGCCTGACTGCGGCTATGACTGTCGCAAAAATCAAGGGGCTCCAGGGCGATCACCCGCGTTATTGGATGACGGCGGCTCTTATGAAGCATTTTCTTGCCAACAGTAATGAGTTTGGTCGTGACAGCACGTCGTCTGACTTTGACAGCTCTCTGTTTCGTGATTACTATGCCTATCCGTTTTATAAAGGAGTGACCGATGGCGGGTCGCGAGCATTTATGGCTGCCTACAATAGCTGGAACGGTATTCCAATGGCTATGCATCCCTGTCTTGACAGCATCACCCGACGTGAATGGGGTAATGATGGCATAATATGCACCGACGGTGGTGCGCTCGGCTTGCTCGTGTCGGCTCATAAGACATTTCCTACACGCGCCGAAGGTGCGGCTGCTATTGTCAAGGCTACCACCGGTCAGTTTCTTGACCGGTATGAAGACGATATACGTGAAGCCATTGCTTCCGGAATCATTACCGAACAAGATATAGACAAGGCTATACGTGGTAATCTTAAAGTGGCTCTGAAGCTTGGACTTTTTGATGGTGACGGCTCAGCCAATCCGTATCTTTCAATAGGCAGAGGAGTCGACACTGTGCCTCCGTTTTTGACTGATTATGCTAAGGCTCTCGCACGAGAGGCTGTTGCTAAGTCGGTCGTGTTGCTGAAAAATTCTGATTCTGTTGACGGCGCTCCGTTGCTGCCCGTTGACAGGACGGCGGTAAAGAAAATAGCGGTTGTCGGACCCTATGCCGACAATATCGTGCAGGATTGGTACAGTGGCATACCTCCCTATGAGGTCACTGTATTGGATGGAATAAGACGGGCTGTTGAAGGGCTTGGCATCGAGGTGTCATATGCCCCCGACAATCGTATGGATATTGCCCAAAAACTTGCGGCGGAAGCTGACATAGTGATTGTCTGTGTGGGAAATCATCCTTATGGAACAAAGCGTGACTGGTTTTTCTGCCCCGTTCCTTCCGATGGGAGAGAGGCGGTTGACCGCCGCTCGCTTATGCTTCCCGACGAGGATATGCTGCGTCAGATATATGCTGTAAATCCCAACACGGTCCTTCTGTTAGTCAGCAGTTTCCCTTATGCTATAAACTGGAGCGACAACAATATTCCGGCTATATTGCATGTCACTCACTGTTCACAGGAGCAGGGCAACGGTGTGGCTGATGTGATTTTCGGTGACGTGAATCCTGCGGGACGCACCACCCAGACATGGGTAAAGGATATTCTTGACCTTCCGCCTATGATGGATTATGACATACGCAACGGTCACACATATATTTATAATAAAAAGGAGCCGTTGTATAGTTTTGGTCATGGGCTCAGCTATACTGATTTTTCTTATGCCGGCATTTTGTCAAGGAAGTCAGGTGGAAATCTTGTAGTGGAATTTCAGATAACCAACACCGGCGGCAGAGACGGAGAGGAGGTGCCGCAGCTTTACCTGTCGCTTGACAATGGCGCCACGTTTAAGTTGAAGTCGTTTTGTCGTGTGGCTGTCGCTGCCGGTGAATGTAGGAAGATTACATTTTCCATGCCGCTTTCCGAAATTGGCGACTGGAATGAGACAACACGCGATTATTCAGTAGGTAAGGGCTCGGAGGCGCTGATAAGGGTAGGGGCGTCGTCAACCGATATAAGACTGAATGACAAGATAACGCTTTGATGATAAATTGGACACTATTTACCATAATCATAATTCTTAACCTCAAATTTTACTAAATGGAAAAATTACTTTTTTGGGGAGTGCCTGTGGCGGCTTTGCTCGCACTGCTGCTTGCATGGTATTTCTACCGCCAGATGATGAAGGAGAGCGAGGGCACTCCTGTGATGCAGAAAATCGCCTTGTATGTGCGCAAAGGCGCGATGTCTTACCTGAAGCAGCAATACAAAATAGTAAGCATTGTATTTTTGGCTCTTGTCGTGTTGTTTTCTATAATGGCATATGGTTTTGATTTGCAGAATCCGTGGGTTCCTGTGGCATTCCTCACAGGTGGCTTTTTCTCCGGATTGTCAGGCTATCTCGGCATGAAGACAGCCACACATGCTTCGGCGCGCACTGCCAATGCGGCACGCAAGTCGTTGAATGGTGGCCTGCGCGTGGCTTTCCGTAGTGGCGCAGTGATGGGGCTTGTCGTTGTCGGACTCGGATTGCTTGATATTTCATTCTGGTATCTTATACTTGACTGGTTTGTCCCCGATGACCCGGTTACTCCTACGGCTAAACTGTGTATGATTACCACTACGATGCTGACTTTCGGAATGGGAGCAAGTACACAGGCGCTTTTTGCCCGTGTAGGCGGAGGTATCTACACCAAGGCCGCCGATGTCGGCGCTGACCTTGTCGGAAAAGTGGAGGCGGGTATCCCGGAGGATGACCCTCGCAATCCTGCCACGATAGCTGATAATGTAGGTGATAATGTAGGCGACGTCGCAGGAATGGGCGCTGACCTTTATGAGTCTTACTGCGGCTCTATACTTGCGACAGCAGCTCTTGGTGCGGCTGCCTATATGACAAGCGGTGATGTCACAATGCAGTTTAAGGCGGTAATCGCGCCTATGCTCATAGCCGCAGTAGGCATCGTGCTGTCGATTATCGGTATTTTCTCGGTGCGTACAAAGGAGGACGCCGGAATGAAGGACCTGCTGAACTCTCTTTCATTCGGCACTAACCTAAGCTCTGTGCTGATTATCGGAGCCACATTCTTCATCCTGTGGTTGCTTAACCTTAATAATTGGGTCAATATATCGTTTGCTGTCGTGATTGGATTGCTCGTGGGCGTGGTTATCGGGCGTTCGACCGAGTATTATACCTCACAGTCTTACCGACCTACGCGCAAGCTTGCCGAAAGCGGCACGACCGGTCCCGCCACTGTGATTATCTCGGGAATAGGTCTCGGAATGGTGTCTACCGCTGTTCCTGTAATCGCTGTTGTAGTCGGCATAATTCTCTCTTACTGGCTTGCCTCCGGTTTTGACTTTGCTAATGTCGGAATGGGACTATATGGTATCGGTATTGCCGCAGTCGGTATGCTGTCGACTCTTGGCATCACGCTTGCCACTGACGCTTACGGACCTATAGCAGATAACGCCGGTGGAAATGCGGAGATGAGCGGTCTTGGCGAAGAGGTGCGCAAACGCACTGACGCCCTTGACTCGCTCGGCAACACGACTGCAGCGACCGGAAAGGGTTTTGCTATCGGCTCAGCCGCGCTTACCGGGCTCGCCTTGCTTGCATCTTATATAGAGGAGATACGTATAGGTCTGTCGCGTCTCGGCACTACGGCTATAAATCTCGGAGACATGACCAAGCCGGTACATGAGGCTTCGTTTACCGATTTCATGACTTATTATGATGTGACATTGATGAACCCCAAGGTGCTGTCGGGCATGTTTATCGGTAGCATGATGGCATTTCTTTTCTGTGGGCTGACGATGAACGCGGTAGGTCGTGCGGCGGCTCATATGGTCGAGGAAGTGCGCAGGCAGTTCCGTGAGATAAAGGGTATTCTTACAGGTGATGCAGAGCCTGATTATGCGCGTTGTGTGCAGATTTCCACAAAGGGAGCCCAGAAAGAGATGGTGTTTCCTTCATTGCTGGCTATTGTGACTCCTATTGTCACAGGTCTTGTTTTTGGAGTCCCGGGTGTGATAGGTCTTCTTGTCGGTGGTCTTTCGGCAGGTTTTGTGCTTGCAATATTCATGGCAAATTCAGGCGGAGCGTGGGACAATGCGAAAAAATATGTTGAGGAAGGCAACTTCGGAGGCAAGGGTGGCGCGGTCCATAAGGCGACTGTGGTAGGTGACACTGTGGGTGACCCATTCAAGGACACTTCCGGCCCCAGCCTTAATATTCTTATCAAGCTGATGTCGATGGTTGCCATCGTGATGGCAGGCTTGACTGTGTCATGGAGTCTTTTCTGATACACTATAAATAGTTTAAAGATGATGCGGTGACGGTTTTTTTATAGCTGTCACCGCTTTTTGCATTGTTTAACATGTCGCTGTTGTGGTCGTTATGCCCGTCGTGAAGAGGTTGTGGCGGGGGATGTGTAACTGTGGTAAAAGTTATCAACATATCATTATCGATAAGTTGTTGATAGCTGATTAGGATAAAACGTGAGGTTATAGTAACTTTGTGTTGATTATAATTGCAATGATACTATGAGTGATGTAATTAGATTGTTGCCGGATTCGGTTGCCAACCAGATTGCTGCAGGAGAGGTGATAGAGCGCCCCGCCGCAGTGGTCAAGGAACTTGTCGAGAATGCTGTCGATGCCGGCGCCACAATCATAAAGATAATTATAAAGGATGCCGGACGTACACTGATTCAGGTGGTCGACAACGGTTGTGGCATGTCGCCAACTGACGCGCGTCTTGCCTTCGAGCGTCATGCCACCTCCAAAATCAGCAATGCCGCTGACTTGTATGACCTTCATACAATGGGATTCCGTGGCGAGGCTCTTGCCACAATATGCGCCATAGCCCAAGTGGAGCTGCGTACAACGCGCAAGGAGGACTCTGTTGGCACGTGTGTTATCATCGAGGGGTCTAATGTTGTCAGCCAGGAGCCTGAGGTATGCGCTCCGGGTTGCAATTTCATGGTGAAGAATCTGTTTTATAACGTGCCTGTCCGCAGGAAATTTCTAAAGAGCGACCATGTAGAGATGAATCATATCATGCGTGAGTTTGAACGCATGGCTCTTGTCAATCCTAATATCGAGTTTCAGCTCGTACATAATGACGCTGTGCTTCATCAGCTTCTCGGCAGCTCGTTCAAGCAGAGGATAGTGGACCTTTTCGGTAAGTCGATAGACAAGCAGCTTGTGCCTGTCGACACGGTGACTTCGCTCGTTAAGATCAACGGATTTGTGAGCCGCCCGGAAAATGCCCGTAAACGCGGGGCACTGCAATACCTGATGGTAAACGGAAGAAACATGCGTCATCCTTACTTTCATAAGGCGGTGATGCACTGTTATGAGCAGCTGATACCCGCCGATGAGCAGCCGTGCTACTTCATTAATTTCACAGTCGATCCTGACACGATTGACGTGAATATACATCCTACCAAGAGTGAAATACGCTTTGAAAACGAGCAGCCTATATGGCAGATACTCGTGGCTGCGATAAAGGAGGGTCTCGGTCGTTTCAATGCTGTTCCGTCCATCGATTTTGACCTTGACGATGCTCCTGAGATTCCTGTGTTTAAGCCTGATGCTGCGGCATCTCACGGGCTTGACCTTGATACGTCTTACAATCCTTTTGCCTCATCGGCTCCGAAAAGGGATGTGGCGGGGGAGTCCACTGTGTGCAGGCAGTCGGCTGTGACCATGAACCAGGATTGGGACCGGTTGTACAGGGATTTTGAGCGCAAGCGTGACGAGGAATTGGCAGGAGTCAAGGCAAGCGCGTTAAACTCTCTGTCGCTTGATGATATAGTGGAGGAAGAGGTGCCGGATATAGATTTTCCTGTTGATCTTGACCCGGGCTCCCCGGCTGTCATGCAGTTGAAAGGCAGATATATACTTTCTCCTTCAAAATCGGGCCTGATAGTGGTGGACCAGCATCGCGCTCATGTCAAGATTCTATATGACCGGTATATCGACCTCGCGCAGTTACAGGCGCTTAGCTCGCAGCGGGTGATATTTCCCGAGGTGCTCGAACTGTCTCCCTCCCAGTCAGTATTTCTTGAAGGACTGGTCGACGAGTTGTCGCAGCTCGGATTTGACCTGTCATATCTTGGTGACAACAGCTGGACGGTCAATGGTCTGCCTTCGGTGCTTGATGATGTAAATCCCCGAGAGCTGATGATGTCGATACTGGAGACGGTGATGGACACCGGTGAATCGATAGGCGACAGCATGCGTGACCGTATCGCTCTGTCAATGGCAAAGTCGGCGGCGGTAAAGCCGGGACAGCAGCTTGCCACGGCTGAGATGGATCACATGCTGAGCGATCTTTTCAAGCTTACGTCGCCCAACTATACTCCTGATGGAAAACTTGTGCTGAGTGTGATTACGACGGGCGACATCGAAAGGCTGTTTGCATAGGTGACAAACATTTATTACCTTTGCTTCGTAATATTAATCGTTACTTACTAATTGATGCGAAAATTTATAATATGCCTTGCACTTGCTGCTGCGGCTCTTTCGGGTTTTAGAGCCTCGGCTCAGTTCCGTTATGGTCCTATGGTCGGGTTGACTGTAACCGACCTCAAATTTAAACAGGATCTTATTTCGGTTGATAAAAGTGTCGGCTTTTCTGCCGGTGTGGCAACTGAATTGATGTTTCCGGGAATCGGTTTCGGTGTCGATGCCGGACTCTTTTACGAGCAGCGTGGTGCCACTTTGAATCTCGGTCAGAGGGAAGTGTGGGCATCACAAGGCTATGGCAGAGAGAGGTCTTATCTACATTATCTTGAGATTCCTCTGCATCTGCGCTTTAAGTGGACGAGAATGAATGGTCTTGAAGACTATATAGCGCCGTTTGTGTTCGGTGGTCCCTCGTTTAGCATTCTTATGGGACACAACAGTGTCAAGGCATTGGAATATGCCGGAGGCGATGTGGGCATGACTGTCGGCGGTGGTCTTGAACTGTTCCGCAACTGGCAGGTTCAGTGCAGTTATACCTGGGGTATAGTATACGCGGAAAAGACAAAGCTTCTTGACGATTTCAGCGCAAAAAACCGTACACTTAACGTGCGTGTAGTGTATCTTTTCTGACATCATCCATCATTATCATATACCGGAGCCGCCTTTGTCGCGGCTCTTTTTATATGGTATCATATGCCGGAATGTCGGGGATGAACCGATAAGTGCCGTTGTCATAGTCTATGACACAACAATAGTGGGTGAGACCGTTTGAGACAATGAGATAACGCGCGCGAAGCACCATGTTGTAGCGTACAATCTGGTCAAATGTCGATTGTGAAACGGTGACTTCCGGTGACTTGTATTCAATTATCATAATTACTTTGCCTGAATGGTCCACGACAATGCTGTCACAGCGGCGGCGCGTGCCGTTGAGGGTGATGCCTACTTCGTTTGCCATCAGGGAGGCGGGATAGCCTTTGGCTGTGATAAGATACTCGATGAAGTGTTGCCTTACCCACTCTTCGGGGGTGACAGCCACATATTTCATGCGCAGACGGTCGAAAATTTTCACGCCGTCGCTGTCGCGGCGTAATTTGTAGTCGTAGTGGGGCAGGTTTAGTTTCATCAATGCTTAAATTTGTCGGAGACGGAAAATTTCTGTAAATTTACAAAAAATAAAACTGTAAGTTACCTGTAAAAGACGGTTACTTATAAAAAGGATGACTGTAAACTGACTTTAAACTATGGCGGCTGCACCCAAGTCGATGACATTTGACGAGATAGTCATGCAGATTAATGCGCGCAACTATGCGCCGGTCTATATACTGCATGGCACTGAAGGATATTATATCGATGAGCTACTCAAGCGATTTGAGGCGATTGTCCCGGAAAGTGACCGTGATTTTAACCTGTATACGATGTATGCGCCGGAGGTTGAGATGGACACGGTGATGGATGTGTGTCGCCGTTATCCGATGATGTCTGACGTGCAGGTGGTAATTCTGAAGGAGGCACAGTCGATAAAGTCAACACAGCTTGACCGGCTGCATCTGTATGCGTCACAGCCTTCGCCGTCTACCGTGCTCGTGGTCGCGTGTCGTGGAGACAAGTGCAAGTCCAAGGAGCTTCTTGCCGAGGCAGGAGCCCATGGGGGAGTTGTCTTTGAATCGCAGTCGCTGAAGGATGCCGAGGTCGGCAGGACGATAAGCGCGTATATAAAGAAAAAGGGACTTAATATCGAGGCTAAGGGTCTCGGCATGTTGCGTGACTACGTGGGCACTGACCTCTCGCGGCTACATAAAGAGATTGATAAACTTGCAGTGGCTTTGCCGTCGGGGGCGACAGTGACCCCGGAGGTCATAGAAAATCTTATAGGCATCAGCAAGGATTATAATAACTTTGAACTTATCAGCGCTCTTGCCACTAAAAACTCGAAACGCGCGTTCACGATAATCAATCATTTCAGGCGTGACCCGAAGCGTAATCCTTTTGTTGTCACAATCGGCAGTATATGGAATTATTTCTCAAGTCTGCTCGTCCTGCTATATACAAAGGACAAGAGTGACGCGGGGCTTTGTGCCGCATTGGGAAGAAAGGGGACGTGGCTGCCTGCCGACTATAAGGAGGGTATGCGTAACTACAATGCCTGGAAGCTTATAGAGATAATACGTGCCATTAGAGTCGCCGACGCTAAAAGCAAGGGCGTGGATTCACGCATGGATCCCTATGACATACTTAATGACCTTGTGTTTCACATTCTGACCGCCCCGGGCAAGATTTAGTCAGGTTGTTAGCGAAGACGATAGGAGTAGCCAACTGTAACCATTATGGACATGCCACGAGATGCGGAGAATGTGTCGCGGCGGTCATCAGGGAATATATTACCGATACCGAAATAATAACGCGCCTCAAGGTTGATTATGTTGCGGCGCTTGATGATAAACTCGATTCCGGCTCCGCCCGATATACCATAGTCAAATTTCTTGGTAGGTTCCATCCATAGCTGGTCGGTCATGCGCAATTGCGGGAAATCTGGATATGCCCCTATGTTTGTTACGTCAAAGTTGGCTGTGTAGCTTGAGCCGATCATATATCCCACTTCGGGACCGAGGTTGACAAATCCTTTTACCGTGTTGTTGCCGAAAAATATACTTGTCAGCAATGGTATCTGGATGTAGTCAAGATGACGCTCGTACTCATAGGGCGCGTCTTCAAAATTTTCTTTCCATCCTCGTTGTTCGTAATTAATCTCGGCTATCAAACCGAAATTACGCTCCTCCCAGTATTTGAACGTTACACCTGCTGTCTTTCCAAGCACAAGCGACTGTTTTGTACTCGGTGTAAATGACATCTTTGACATGGTGATGCCCCCTTTGGCGCCGATTGACACCTTCGAGACGTAGTGAGCCTGGGAGTGGGCATATGGAACTGCGGCAAGCATGCAAAATGCCGCTATTAACGACTTGATTGCTTTCATTCCACCGAGTGTTTGTCAATAAGTCCTGACGGGCGGAACTCTATGAAGTAGAGGGTGTCATTGACTTTGCCTGACCCTTCTCCGCTGCCGGTGAAATGGAATCCGCTTTGCACTCCGTCGTAGTAATATTTGGAGTCAAGAATGTTTCCTCCGGTCTCGTTGATTGACTTGATAAGGTAGAATCCTGCGTCAAATCCGAGGATTCCCTGTACGGGCACAGCTTGTATCATGGATGTGCCATACCAGTCTTTATATCTGTTGGCTATATCCTTGCTGCGGTAGCTGTTGTCGTCGTTGAAGAAACGGGAATAGACAGTTGCGTCAAGGAAGTGCAGATTTTCAAGCGAGTTACCTCGGAAAGTAATCCATTCCGGGTAACCGAATACCCTTATTCGATTCTGGTCGCTACTGTTCTCTCTGAGGGTTTTCAAGGCGCCGGCTATGTGGCTGAACTCTGACGAAGTGCCTGATTCAGGGATAAACATGTATGACCCGTCATGATTCAACGACGCGAGGTCGCTTTCTTTAAGATAGCTGATATAGGATATGTCGACATAATCCCGTCCGCGACGTGTGAGTTCCTCGCGAAGCTGTGATGTAAAGTCCTTTTTATCAGTCTTACCGTCGCGTGAGCTGAGGAATACGGGCGTGTATTGAGGATATAGCCTTATAAACTCATTGATTGCCTTGGGATATACGGCAGAGTGGGTGATGTTTGCCTGAAGTATGTCGGGATTTTTGAGGTATTCCGTGTTTTTTACAGCGAAAATGTTGAATACGGCTGCATTACGCTCGCGGGCAAACCGTGAGATAGCGTCAAGCTGATCATTGTCATCAGGAGTGATTATGACATTTACATCCTCAAGCTCAGGATTACCAAGAATATTTACGACAGAGTCAAGGCTGCCTGCCGAGTCGTAGGCGCGGATCACGATTTTCCGGTCGCTGTGGCGGAGAGAGTCGGCTGCAAGCAACATTCCCTTGTAAAACTCGGTGTAAAGCTGAGTCTGCTTGTCCTGATTGGCATTTTGAAGCATAAACGGCAGAATTACAGCAATGTTTGTAGTGCCATTTTCAGCCGCTGTCACAATTGAGTCGCTGTCAGTCATGTAATCATCGCCACCGGTTGTAGACATAGATTCCGGGTCAAGCTCCTGCACAGTGGGTGCAATAACGGGTGTTGCCGGCTCTGACGGTTTGTGGCTTGCAGGCTCATCCTTTTCTGTTACGACAGGTGCGATTACAGTCTCAGCCTCAGGCTCCTGACATGAATCGGGCAGCATAATGAGGGTGCCGTGTTTAAGACCGGCGCTTAGCGATGGATTCAGCTCAAGCAGTTGAGCCTCGGAGATGCCGTAACGCTTGCATATGCCATATACCGTCTCTCCCTTAGCCACATGATGTACGGCAGCTTTCCGGAAAGAGCGTTCTGATGCGTTTTCCGACGCGATATATACTTTTGATTTCTTATCGGCGGCAGAGGTCTTCTCAACGGTATTGTCAGAAGCACCAAGTCCGGGGAATTCAGCTACCGGAAAATACAGTATCGCTCCGGCGCGTAATCCATCGGCTACGGATGGGTTGTGTAAAACGAGCTGCGATTTTGTTATGCCAAACTCTTTGCACAGTCCATAGACTGTTTCCTTGGGCTGTACTTCATAATAGTAACACTCCTGACCGTTTACCATGCGGGTGGGTAAATTTGCCGCATTGGCTGACGCCGCCAGCAAAGCAACGCCTAAAGGTAAGATATTTAGCTTGCTATGAAATTTCATGTCAGTTGATTGCTGTTTAATTCTGCAAAGTTACAAAATAATCCCGTTATGCCGAGCAATTACCGCCAAAATCACATCCACTCCGCCCCCATGTCGCCGTAAAACACCGGAGACTGTGTCGGAATTATAGTTTCTGACACAGCCTCCGGTGTAACTAAGATGTAGAGCATCTTCTGCCTCGGCTACCGAATGATAGTTTTATAGAACTTTCCTCCGTGATTGAGTATATGGCAAACATTAATCCTAAAAATGAAGATGAGTTAGAGTTAAAGAGAGCATTAATAGGGCGGATGGCTCATATCAATAGTATTATGACTTAACCTGAGATATGAGTTTTTGGTGACTACATGGTATAATAAGGCTATGGCGAAAAAAGAATATTAGCAATCTCAAAACTGAGAGATGTCATCGTGTGTCAATAAACAAACCAGAAGCTAATTTAGCGATTTTCGCTGACAATAGGCAGATTATGCGCAAGAAAACCGCCTCAAACAGTGCCATTTCTGCCGTAATTTTACTAACTTTGCGATTGGAGATACCATCCATTATAGATTTTAATCAGTATCAAATGACAAGGATTCTCAACTGCATAGTAATCGCTGTTTCAGCACTGGGCTTCGCCGGGTGTGGCAATGGAAGCCAACGTGAGGCGGACAGGTCAGGAACGCCAGAGGCTCAACAGATGCAGTACGCCGAACAGATTACTATCGACGAGCTGCCCGACGCGTTACGTCGGTTGAAGGAGGGTCAGATGGCATTTGGCTTTTTCGGCATCTGCTCCAGCCCGGTTGCCTGTATATACTTCATGCAGGAGGATGGTAGATTCTATATCGACTATGAGGCGATTGGGTCAGACCAACTTCCATACATAGACAAGATCCGTCGGTATGCGGCGGAACAAGGCTACCGCGTTGTCGATACCACATACGGGAATACGCCGATTGACTTTGACAATCCGGCACAGGCCCCGGTTCTCAGCCTCCGTATAGACGCGGACATTGACAGCATAGCCAAAGTCGGCAAACAACTCATGCAAACCGTCTTCCACAACACCGACACCACTCCCTATGATATAGTGCCATAATGGTACTTTGGGAAATACAACCAAAACAAATGAGTATTATGGGAAATGACTATGTGATAGAAAAAGTGGGGTGGAGGAACTGAATGTAGATAATTAATAAATAAGCAATATGGAATATTTTAATTCATTTAGAAAATTGGTGGAGAATTTTGAATCACTCCCTTATCCCGGTAGAATATATCTTGGGAAAAAATCGTGTGATAGCACACAAGAGTCTGAGTACTGGGTCTTATCCAGTGATGAGATAATAAATCAGGTCATGATTAAAACTCAGGCAGGTATGTTAATACCTGAAGAACTCATGAAGTTTGATGTATCAGATTATATGAGTGTGGGTACTTTCCAAGATATTATTTATAATGTCTTGGAAAACAATCCGGAAATTTCAGTGTCTGATACCAAAGTTATATCAGATGCTATAAACTATTATCTGGAATATGATGATTTTAAATATTAATACTGAGGCAGTCTTATAGGATGTAATATTTGAATCTATAATCTATGATGCTCCTCCGTTCAATTTTCTATTTTCCTAACAATTAGGCTGACAATCGGGCGATTATGCGAAAGAAAATCGCCTCAAGCAGTGTCATTTATGCCGGAATTTTATTAACTTTGTGATTGGAGTATTCCCGTAACCCAATAATCAATACCACATGAGTGAACTCAGTATGTTGAAAGAGGCATTCAGCAGCGGAACAACACCATCCGGAGCCAATGCCAAGAAGTTTGAGAAACTTCTTAAAAAGTATGAGCATATTGTTAATCCTATGTTCGTACATCTATATCCAGTGCGCGATTGTCGCTATGATGACACGACCTATCGCGTGTTTGCCATTCCTGTCAACAACGACAGCATCGATGGCGAGACCTTAGAGGCAATCAAGGAGGAAATTAATGCTTTACCGTTAGGATGCATAAGGTATAATGCGGCATCAACCGGCGAACGCCCAATAAAAATCGAGGATATTACCGGAAAGTATCTCGAAAAAGAGGAAGATACAGATGATGTAATGGCGGTAAGCAATCACTTTGATGGCATAACCATATTTACAATGGCAGTTGTCGGAAGTAAAGTTTACCAGCTTGATTGTGATTATGCAATACTTGGGAAATGGGACGGCACAGGATTTGGCAAATGGACAAACTACACTATTCTGCCTATAGAGAATGTCGTTCTCGGAAAAGAGTGTGATGAAACACAATTTCCTTCGATGCACCTACAGGATACGGCTGTGAATCCTGATTCCTCCGAAGGCCGGATTGTGACAGCAAGCAACAGGCATATGCAGATAATGCAATATGTGATGTATGCTCTTATTGCTGCCGGAGCTGTATGGTATTTCTTCTTCCGTTGACACGATAGCTTCTGCCTATGGTAGGTGTTGTTCTTGTTGGTGCAGCAGTGTTGGTGGCGGGGTTTTGCTTCCAACGGTTTCTTGTTAGGCAGTTGGCCAAAGAACACAGAGAAGTGAAAGAACGCTTTGGCAACTACTTTGACACCGATATTTTTTCATCGGAGCATTCCTTAGCGACATTTATCGAATCCAATTACCCGGCATTTCCAATGTCGGGTAAAGATGTGCTGTGGGCATTGTCGGAAGACTGTCAGCCCTGTGCCATAGCCTATGACACATCGCAGATGCTTGTCTGCAGAGCCGAGCTGCAAGACGGTCGTACTCACCGCAGGGAGAATCAGGCTGAGATTTTAGACTTTACCGTTCCATGTGTAAAGACTATATGGCTTTTGCGACAAACTGAGGAAAAACCGGTGTTTGAAGTGGATATCCTCTACTGCAAGGATGGCGAGACAAAAGAGTTGAAGTTAATGCGTTTTGGCGTGGATGTGGACGGAGGAATGAATTTCCATAAGTTCCGCAACTTCACCAACACTCTCAAAGCCGCCTGCAAAGAAAACAATCTTGTAATCCGCAACTTAATCCGTTGACAAGGCTACGACAATAGGAAAAGAAAATGGACGACAGCAAAAAACTATCTGATCTGGAGAGCATAGTCAGGTCTTGTCTTATGACGGATGAGGACATAAGTTTTTGCAACAAATTGTTGCTGATGCTTACAATGTCGAGCGGCAATCCGGAGTGGGTTGAGAATCTGTGTATTGAAATCATCAAGTCGCAACGTAATATCAAGTTGCGCGGACTTGCTATAACCTGCATCGGCCATTTAGCCAGAATACACGGAAAGATAAACCATAAGAACGTTTTAACTGCATTGACTTCTGTTATGGATAATGCAGAACTATCAGGCAGAGCAGAAGACGCCATGAGTGATATAGAAATGTTTGTAAAAAAGTAATTGCATTGATTCGACTGTGAGCGCGAAGAAGCGGACATATAAGTTCAACTGGCTCGACCACCTGTATTACATGGGTGTGAACTATGGCCCTGCAAGATGGCCGATGCCTTTTGAGGCGTTGGTATATTCAGTACTTATGTGGCCGTTTGTGTTCATTCTGATTGCTTCAAAAAATGAGCAGACATTATTTTACACGCTCGGTATATTCATCGTTATTCTTCTTTTTTATGAGCGGCCATTGAAAAAATGTTGGTTTACACCTGAACGAGAGCGAGCATATTTCCGTCGCTATCCCCAACGGAAACATACCAGTGCCAACACCTTGTGGTGGCTTTCATTAGTTATAACTGCGACTAACGTTATAGCAATATTCTTAGTATTATATCTCTTGTCGAGATAAGCTAAGCCTACGATTTTAATATATAACGCACATAAAGACAATGGCACAGCGGCGCAAATACAAATTCAACTGGCTGGATTATCTGTATTATACAGGCAAAGGTGGTCCGCCACAATGGGGTCTGTGGTTTTACATCGAGGGCTTTTTCGTCTTAACGCCACTTGTATTACTGTCGCTTTGCATTATAGTAATGGTCGGAGAGCAAACAGTCAACACAGCTCTACTCAGAACAGCCATTTTAGCCGCCTGTGCGCTTGCGACTGTCTTGTATTCAAAATGGTTATTGAAAAAACACCGTTTCACGCCGGAACGGGAGCGGGCATATTTCCGCCGCTATCCCCGGCGAAAAAATTACTCCTATCCATTTTACATTGTGATAATGGCATTTCTGGCAAGCGGGACATCAGGGGGATTCTTAATCTTTTACATACTGAAATGGATAAACAGCTCCGCCACATAGCGACAATGATTTTTCTTGCCGTCTCCGCAGGTTCAGCGCACGGGCAGGAGGTGTTGGAACAGGCCATGTTTTGCCGGACAGAAAGCCTCATAGTGGCTGAAGACGCCACTATGAGGCCGACCGCCGAATGGCGCAATCATATAGTGCATGAGTTTCTAAAATATGCCGCAACACCGGGAGATGTAAACTCGATAGACTACTGCGACAGCTACCGCTCTGTGATGATAGATGATTCCACCCGCATAAGCGTTGATTGGGTCACATTTCCCTCCGGCGACGAGGCTCTTGCAAAGTGGCTGAACGGTATTCCGGACAGTACATATGTTGAAATCGATATTCCGGCGGAAGCTCCCGAAAAGTGCATCGCGTTCCGTAAGGAAACAACTCTCATAATAGTGTGGTGCAATCTTTTTACCGACAGCGACAAAGCATATCAAACCGTACAATCATTCTTGAAAAGAGAGGATGATACGCATATTCTAACTTGTAAAGTATATCAATAGAGATTTCAAAGTTACAAAATGGATATTGATAAGAAAGAAATAACGCAAATTCTGATGTCATTCTTTCAAGAAGAAATGGCTTGGGAAATTATGCAGTGTAACCCGGAAATATCCGAAGATATAAAACTGGCTACAATTAAAGAGATATTCGACAAGTATTGCACTCCCAAAAAGCGCGTGATTGGTAATCCGGAAACTCGATCATGGGGATATGACGGAGTATATAACTATAACCCGGACAATGAAAAAATAACATCAATAACTATTGATGGCGTTTATGCAGTTGTAGAAACGGTCCATACGGAACCATTTGACGAGCGTTTCCGATTTGTGATGAAAAAGACCAAACAAGGCTGGCGAATTGACTCAAAGAAAATGTTTTTGCAATGGAATCAAAAATGGAGAAATGCTATAATCTGACTTCGTTATGAACATTTATAAAACTATGTGGTATTCAGAATACCGCAAATCTTTATCCGGTATTTTTTTTGCTACCTATTTCAAAAGAACCGAGCAGTATTCCTTAAATTTCGGATATACGGTAAAATGCTGTATTTATGAAGGAAATATAGGAGGTATAAATCTCTCGGCAACACACAATGAACTTTTTGATTCGCGGGGAGAAAAAATATATGAATGGCAAAATATTGACGATGATGGAGATTTTATAGAGCTGTTTTGTCACAGTAACGGCAATCATTATCTGATTTTCAGGATTGACTTGTACGGTTATAGCGTATTTGAAATTGAAAGCAGGAAAGAATTGCATTATATCCCGTCGCAATCATATCCGAAGAATAATACAGAAAAGAAAGAAGAAACTTTTATTTGGACTGGCGCAGAATATAATCCTTTCAACAATATACTTCTTGTAAATGGTTGCTATTGGGCTGTACCATATTCCGTGCTGTTATTGGATTTTAGCAATCCGATGACTCTGAAGCCTGCTGAAAACTGGCTTGACATTAGGAATATCATTGATCCGGAATTTGAACGTTATGACGATATTGAATACAAAGGTTGGGACACCAACGGAGATTTATTATTGAGAGGGAACTATAACGACCGTTGGGAATCTCAAAAGATAAAGGCCGAAAAAGTAAAAACATTGTTATCAAAACTGGAATAACATTCCTGAAAAGAAAGGAGAGATTTTTATGAGCTCAAATTCCGACAGCTTGCTTACTTTGATAGATAAAGCAATACATATCAACGCCGACATGTCTTCTCTGCAATCAGTCACAGGCCCGGCAGAGGTCAAGACCGACAGGATTCCCACATTAGAGCCTGATTGTTACAGAGCCATAACCCCGATGCTTGATGTGAGATTCGGAATGTTCAGTTATTGGAGGAACGCAACTCACGGGGATTGGCTGAGTGTATCGGAAATGAAAAGTCTGTGGTCTGACAAAAAGGATGACTACATACAACGAATAGCCGACAATGTGAAAGCTGCGGCCAATAACTGGGCGAATGACGCCTACGGACTGTTCCGTCCCAAAAGGTTAAGCCTGTTTGCCGGCAGCCCTGACATTCTTGAACGGATTTATCTTCTATGGCTTGACAATGCCGATGAACCGGAACTGTTGGTGTATGACTGTAACGGCATGGCCCGATATAAAGATTTGGAAGAATACCTCACAGCATACATAAATGATGATCTCAGTCGGTATAATAATTAAGATTCGTCGCAGTCAAGGTAAGTATAATTATGAGGCGACAGGTTACGATAAGCGACGGAGTTTTCTACCAGCTGTGGCGCATGATTTGTTCCGGCTGGAGGTTTCCCGGACAGATGCTTCGTGATGATAGTCACCGACCTGCCATTGCACAAATGGAGAAGTCTCCGCCGACGATCCACCACAGCTTTATGGCTCTCAGCCACCACAATCATCGCTGAAATCCTGCTTGTAATCCGGTTATTCTAATACCCACATCGCCGCCTTTTGGCGGCCGAAATTTTTGAAAATCAAGGTGGGCAACTTCATCACGAGGTCGCCCACCTTCTCTATCTTACGACTTGGCAAATATTCGGTTAAAATCGGGTGTATAACCCCGTCACATCAATGAAGATGTCCTCCAACATATCGCAATAGACTCCATCTATCTTCTTGATGTCCCTTGTCGTAACCTCAAACGTCTTGTGGTTCATACTCTGACGGTAGAAACGCAGGTC
>OLWA01001092.1_pt1 | contig 29592 bp, 32 predicted proteins | sample 1673251 | NCBI WGS metagenome assembly OLWA01 (sample SAMEA3178937, study PRJEB25190) | human gut metagenome | biome: human gut; feature: human-associated habitat; material: faeces | place: Austria | collected 2013 | reverse complement strand
GAGGAAGCTGGCTGGTGAACAGGAACACCTATCTGTACGGAACCTACACGAGAAACTTCGGGGCTGATGTTTCCAGCAAGTGGAGAATAGACGCAGGCATTCGATTCAGCTTCTAAGGATGATGAACGCTTTCGAAAGGGGAATGGAACAAAACTTTGCTATGAGAACTGAATAAGAAGAAACGAAAGGACCGCCTTTCCGGGTATGGGAAGGCAGTCCTTTTCAGTTTACCGTTTTCCTTACCGCGGTGACGGATCCTTCACATTCGTTCAGGATGACGCTTAAGGGATAGTGGCATTTTTCATTTATTATCTACTGTCATGTGGTTGTGTATAATCTTATACAGGAGGTACCTCCTTGTATATTGTGAAACGATAAGCAATATAAAAGATGCTATTTATAGGGAAAAAGCATAAAAGGATTCTCTCGAAATAAAAAAGGAAGTTTTGATAAACAGCATAAATCCTGATGATGGAAGAGTATGGAGTATGTGAAATAAAGTCTGTAAATAACTCCATATGGTAGATAATCTTAGGCTAACTGTACATTAGCCCTGTTGAAAATCACTGTAATTCATGCGTTCGGAAATGTCAATGTACCTCCGGCTTCGATCTCTTGGAAATCTATTCAGGCATCCGGTCTTCATATATTATACTGAATTCGCCGTATATACCCCACCCAGTTTTTCAAGACCTGGCTCCATTTTTTTGTGATTTGGAGTGTTGAAAGATAGAGTGTCTTCAGTAGGGCGGTTGAACTTGGGAATACGCTTCTCTGTCGATTAAGTTTCTTGTATGTGCTGTTTACACTTTCAATGGCATTTGTCGTGTATATGATCTTTCTCGTTTCCATTGAGAATTTGAAGATTGGACATAGGGCATCCCAATTGTCATACCAGCGTTTCATGGTATAAGGATATTTCTGTCCCCATTTTTCACTCACCTTGTCGAGTCCCGTTCTGACTGTTTTCTCTGACTGGGCATAATAGGTTGTTTTCAGATCTGTCACAAACGGCTTCATATCTTTGTAATAGACATGTTTAAGGGTATTTCTTACCATATGAACTGTATCGGCAGACAAAAAACTGTCAGAGATATGGCTTGTCTTTCGGATTTTGTGTAACTTAAAAACCTCCGTGCGGTGTAATGATCTTACATCCGTATGGAGGTTTTCTCAAACTTTTGTTTACGGGATATAAATAAACATGGGAACATTCTTTTTAGTTTATATTTCATAATGTGTCCACATACTCAGTATTTTTACCTTTTTACCATCCTCAAATACCTCATAGACAAGACGATGCTGTATATTAATTCTCCTTGAATATAACCCTTGCAAGTCTCCCGCCAATTTTTCGTAACTTGGCGGATATTGGTATGGATTTACCCGTATAACGTCTATAAGCGCTTTGGCTTTCTTATCTAAATGGGTCTGTTTTAAACGTTCTATATCTTTAACGGCTGCTTTGGTATAAAAAATCTCATACACTTACCACTCCACCTCATTTTCAGGAATACATTCGGAAAGAGAGGTGTTTTTTCCTTCCAAAAGTTTTTCCTTCATTGTGGGAACAGACATCAAATAAATAGTTTCTATCATTCCGTTATAGTCTTCTTCGCTCAATACAATGGCGTTCCCTGCCTTAGTGTTTATACTTAAGGGTTCATTATACTTAATTGTCTGTTCCAGCAGGGAAAAAACATTTTTTCTAAAACTTGTTATATTGGTAGCAATCATTAATAACACCTCCTATGTCTATGTACATTATAGCGTACATATAAAGTAATATCAATCTGTTGTTATGCAAATCATTATTTTTGCTTTCCCCCATTGACAAACGTTAGCAGATTAGAACGGAGGCAAGAATGCTGTGTGAGAAAGCAGGTAAACGGCAATATGACACTAAGTGAAGAATCTATTATTCTGATGACGCCTTACCGGCTTCCTCATCACGGTAATAGATCCTTCACCGACGCTACGGATGACGTCTTACCGGCTTGAGTGTGATGGTAATGGATTCTTTGCTGGCCTTCCGGATGACGTTTTGACATGAGTGACACTTTACCGGTAGGCAAAAAGCGGTCGGAATCCCGGCAGGGATTTATCGTCCCTTGGCATCCAAGATGAAAAATTTAAAAATAATGAAAATAAAATTACCATAAGAGGAAAAGAAAAAGTAAAAATAATTTGCAAATGGTATATGCCTTATGATAATATAATAATATCTGAACAACCTTTGTTTAGAATAATTTCAGAGAGAAGACAAAGTCGAAAGGCTTTTGTGGAGAATCCGGTGGAAATCCGGAACTGTTTTACAGCCGTGAAGGGTGAGAAACCCCAGTCGGATACCGCTTGTTTTCAATTTTCTAATGACCTGCAGGATAGGGGGCAGTAGATACTTGTACATTCGGTAACTGTCTGGCTTGTCCCGCAGATTTTTATTTATCCCAAATGCCGGCAGGATAGTAAATAATCAGCAAATGTATTTAAAAATCGGAGAGATCATTCATGATCAAACTAAAGGATGAGATTAAACGGGTGGAAGCGGTAAAAGGCAATGTTGTTCCTGTCAGCAAACAGTTATATCTGAATTTACTGAAAGAAATCAAATTATTGCGTTTTAAAGCCCATATGGCAAATGACTGGAATCTTCCTTCGAAAGAAAAGGTGTACAGGGATATCACAGAATTATTGTTTGAGTTCTGGCGTGACCAGGGAAATGGAGCGTACAAAATGGCGGAGAATAAGAATACGGTAAAAGCGGAAACAGCAGTGCCGGAAGTGAAGGTAGGAGTTGAAAAGGTAGCTTTGTTTAAGAAGCATCTGGAAGATGCGAAAATCAGCGGGTTCGGTATTCAGGATTTTAAGGATGACGTGCATTCCCAGGCTTTCCGCAGTAACCTTCCTGTAGCCGGACAGAACCTTCCTTTCATGATTTTGTTTGACGACAGTGTTTACACGATCATCCAGGTACAGGTGGCGGCAGCGATTGTGACAAAAGAGAAAAAGGCGACTGTTTGTGAAGAGCTGAATGCGTTGAATGACCAGTACCGTATGCTGAAATACAGTGTGGATGAAGCCGGAAATGTGCTGCTGACCTGCTGCATCCCTGCGGGGCTTGATCATTTTGATGCGCCGCTCGTTGTGGCGATCCTGAACCAGATCCAGGGGCATTTAAATGCGGTGTATCCGACAATTATGGAAAAGCTCTGGAAGAAATAAAGAGTGAAAGAGACGTGTATTTTATTTTGGAAAAGAGGTTTACATATGAAAAAGATTCTTATTTCTATGATGATGGCAGCTGCTTCTCTTGGAATGATGGCGCAGGCTGACGCAGCGTCCGGTTATGTCAATGTGGAGGATGTCCTGTCTTCCACGCCGGCTTTTATGCAGGCAGGGAAGACTGTGGTTTCTGAACAGCAGAAATTACAGAATCAGTTCAATGAACAATCTAAAAATATGTCAGATAAGGATAAACAGGCACTCGGACAGAAACTGAACCAGCAGCTGGCACAAAAGGAAAATGAAGTCATGGCTCCCATCCAGGCAAAATTCCGGGCGGCTGTGGAGAAAGCGGCTAAAGATAAAGGCGTAGATATGGTCATCAATGCAAGAGACGTTATTTATGGCGGTATCGATCTGACAGATGCTGTAAAAGCAAATATGAAATAATGACAGAACGATAAAAGAGTATCCGGCGGGATTGCTTCCCCGGGATACTCTTTTTGCATTTTTTTAAGAATCAATAACATTGGATGGGGTTAAATAAATCCACAAAAAGTTACAAAATAAAATTGAATATGTAAAAATTCTATGATAGAATTCAATTAGCTAATAATTAAAAAACAAGATAACGGAATCTAATAACGGGGAATCCGGTGAAAAGCCGGAGCTGTCTCGCAACTGTAAGGGAAGTCCGCCTGCTGTGGTCCTTTCACAAAGGGGCAGGCAGACAATGAACCGAGCCAGGGTGCCGTTTGATTTCATCATCAAAAGACTCGCGAGGCATGAGCCGGATGGGAGATGGGGAAAATTTTTCTCATTTCAGTTTGGTTGTGCCTTTTTGTTATGAGTAAATACGGTGGCAATGAATGGAGATGAATCACAATGGAAACAAGCTGATGAAGAACCCTGTAGGGACGGGAGTATGGCTGCCTTTAGGGATGAAAGGGCAGCTGATATTTAGTACGAGAGGAGCTTATGATGAAGAGAGAGAAGAATCTGCATTTTTTGAGGATGGCGGTTATGATTGCCATCGGGGTGCCGGCTGCCTGTATGACTGTCCGGGCGGCGGAGATACCGGCCGCGCCGGCAGAAGATGACATGGCTTTCCGGATGGCGGGGGTCACCGTCGAGGCGAAGCGCCCTGACTGGGAATCCAAACTGTCACCCGGTACCGTTACGGTCATCCGTCCGGAAGAATTTAAAGGGGAGCAAAAAGATCTCGCGGACTTTCTGAAAATGGTTCCCGGTGTCCATGTGCGCGAAGTGAACGGCAAGGGGCAGTATACGGTCGTCACTGTGCGCGGCTCCACGGCGGCCCAGGTCGGGGTATTCGTGGACGGTATCCTGACCAATCTGGGGGGAGATGCAGCCGTGGATATTTCCACCATTCCGGTGAAGAATGTGGAGCGTATCGAAGTGTACCGCGGGTATATTCCTGCCCGTTTCGGGGGAACCTTCATCGGGGGCGTTGTGAATATCGTGACCAAGAGACCGGCAAAGGCTGATATCTCGGCGGAAATCGGGAAATCATCCTTCGGGGGGAAAAGCGCCTCGCTCGAAGTGATGTCGCCGCTGGGGAACGGAAGCCTCATGGTGGGGCTTAATCATGAAACGGCCAAAGGCGACTTCCCTTATAAAAATTACGTCATGAATTCCAAAGAATCCAAGAAAGAAGCAAAGTATGAGATGCTAAGTTATGAAACAGAATTAGGCTGGTATGAAAAAAGTGGGGACAAGAAGACATGGCTTATGCTTACATTAAGGAATTACTCTACTCATCTTTCCGATGAAACGAGAAATAAATATAAGGCGGGGAATGTTGAGGACTGGATGGCGTTTGCCCGCAGCGGTGCCTTGGCAGAGGAAATCTACCAATATGATATGGACCAGGCAAGGAAGAACATGGATCGGACCTGGAAAGACGAGTACGCGGAGCTGGTTCCGCAGGAAGAGGCAACAAATTATTTTCTGAAACATGACAAAACGTTTAAACGAAATTATAAATTTTGGTTGAAGCAGATCAAAAAAGCCGGCGGGGATGAGGAAAAAATAGCGCAGATCAAAGCTTGTATGAAACAAGATGTAATTAATGCACTCAAATATTCATGGAATAATAAGGATTCATATTTTTATGAGCCGGAAAATGCTGATGTGAAAGCGGCCGTGGACGGTGCGGTTCTTGAGAATAACAAGGAGTTTTTGGACAAGGCGGATCGGCTTGCCAAGTATAATGCGCAATGGTTGTCGCAGGGGAAGTATGTCGACCCGGAACAGTCTGAGGAGTATACAAAAATCGTGGAAAGGCACAAATATGTAAAAAAGAGGGTGGAAAAACTCAAATCTATGTCGGAAAACCGGCACCGGAGATGGAATGACCGGAAGAATACGAGCGCCATCGTGAAATGGCAGAATGACGAGTGGATGGTGAAGGGCAGCTGGAACCGCATCAAGCGCCATCTGCCGGACAGCCTGTGGGCAGGATACAGCAATACCACACTGAACGCGTGTCTCGGCTACACGGTGGATTGGATAGATGACGCCTTTTATGCGGAAGGGAAGCGGCAGCGCCTTTACACGAACGAACTGATGGTGGAGAACCGCCATCATAACGGCCGCCTGGAATGGGGCTGGACGGCGGATTTCCAGAAACAGAAGAAATACTATGACGTGGAACATATGTATCACTTAAATGAGAACCAGGTCTATTGGGAAGACGTCCCTTTCCGCAAATGGAGCCGGTTTATTTCCCGCAAGTATAATTTCCTCCTCGACGGCACCTACCAGCTGGGAAACAGACAGCTCCTCGAATTCCAGACCAATTACTCCCATGAGCGGATGCACGTGAACGGATCCCTGATGGATAAAGTGCTCGGCGATTCCGATTATTCCACGCTTCTGGGCGCCATACGGAACCGGTATGACCAGAATATATGGAATATCCAGATCCAGGACACCATCACGCTGGACAAAAAAGGCACCTGGTTCCTGACCCCCGCCTGGCGGTATAACCGGTCAGTCATCGTGGGCTACAGCGAGGGGAAACGCTTCGCCGATACGGCATGGCGGTGGTTCCACTGGATCACGCCGCGGGACAGACAGCAGGACGGGAAAGGCACCTGGCAGCTGGCGCTCAAAAAACAGGTGAATGACAATCTTACCTTGCGCATGACAGGGGGAACCTATTTCCGCCTCCTCAATATGTATGAAATTGCCGGGGACGGGGCAGGCATCCTGCCGGTTCCCGCCAACAAGAGGGGGACCGCTTCCAAGTTCCCCCAGCCGGAGTACGGGACCCAGTTCGATTTCAGTACGCTGTGGAACGGGAAATTCCTCCATTCCGACGCCTATGCCACACTGACCTACTTCTGGCGCCATGCGAACCGGATGCTCTACCTGTACCGGGCAGGACCCGACTGGGCATCCTACTTCAATGACCAGAAAGGGCATATACACGGATTTGAACTGCAGACAGGGCTGAAGTGGGGCCATTTCAGCCTGGATCTGGAAGGCGCCTATACGAAAATCAAAGCGTTCCGGCGGCAGAATAAAGAGTGGGCGCTGGGGGATGCGGTGTACCGGGAAGTATATCCGACCTTCCAGCCGGAATGGGAAGGGAATCTGCGGTTCTCCTGGTTCCCGAATCCCCGGTTTACCCTGTTTGGCGAGTGGCACTATACCTCAAGTTACTATACGATCAATGAGTATAGATACAATAAACTGGGGGACGAAACGGATGACGGGGTCGCGTATCCCTCGCTGAGCGTCATCAATGCGGGCGTCAAGGTGAAGCCGGGCAAGGCATGGCAGATCGCCTTCGGCTGCAACGATATCTTCAACCGGGCGCCGAAGCAGAAAGGATGGGTCTGCCTCGGCACGAACTCTTACGGGTACCTGAATGTGGAGTATCCCATCCAGGGACGGACGTGGTACGGCACGATCCGCTATGAATTCTGACATCTGTCCGTTTTACAGATCCGGACATCCGGATTTGTGTATATTATAAAAGGAGGCATATATGCGTACCAAAGGTAAATCCAAAACGGCTGCCATGATGGCGGCGGCAGTGCTTTGCGGAGGCGTGGCGGCAGAGGCGGCCAATCTGGTGGTGACAGCGCCGTCCAACTATGCCCAAAGCGTGATGGGGGTGGTCCGGGGCTCCCGTGTGAAAACTGACATCTGGGGCATCGGGAAAGATCTGCGGACGGATCTGAACGGGGATCCCGGCCTGTTCCATCTCCATGTGAACGGGGACAGCAAGATATTCCTGCGCCAGTATACGTACAGCCAGACGAATCTGAAAACCAATGAACTTTTGGATGCGGAAAATAACCAGTGGTCAGCCCCGGAAAGCACGGGAACAATTTCCACGACGGTGAATACCCACGCCGCGGCGTCCTGGGGGAATTACCTTATCGTCACCGGCTATGACCTGGGGAATGTGAGCGTCTGCGATATTTCAGGAAGCGCGATTGCACTGCTTCAAAGCGGGACACACAGTTTATTAAATGAAATAAACGGGATTCTGGGAGCGCAGTCCGCGTACGGCGCGGCCGCCCGGGCCCACGGGGAAGGCCTGCTGGTGAAAGGGGACAATCTGTATGCCCTTGCCAGCATCAATAAGGAAGGGGGATACCAGAATTATGATGAAGGCTGGCTCATCCGCTACCGGATCGGGCAGGACGGTTCGCTGGAGCGCAAGGACTACACGAGGGTAGGCAAGAATACCGATGAAGCGCGGCTCAATCTGTACAATGACCATATCCTGGTCTCCGCCATCGGCGGGTATCAGAATTACGGCTTCGGCAACGGGGACACCTGCATTACGGCAGCCACTCTGTCGGATGATGGCGGGCTGAGCACGGGGAATACGAGGAATATCACGCTGCCGAATACCTTTACAAATGAACAGGGCGCAAAAGATTTCCGTGATCTGAAAGTGCTGCCCGACGGTACGGCCTATGTGATGCGGTATAACCTGGGAGGCGCCGGCGGCGTCGAGATGGACGTTTATCAGACCACGGTGTCCAACCTCATGTCGGAGAATCCCGTCAGCTGGGGCAACCCCGTTTCCAGCGGGACTTATGACGGGTGGTTCGGCAAGCTGAATGCGGAATACCATACGCACCGCCTCTGGGTGGAAGCCGGGCAGAACCTGCTGGTCTATAAGGATGGGGACACCACGCCCCAGTCCTGGAGGGCGACGGACTTTTCCAACAACAGCGGCATGTTCCAGTTTAACTTCATGGCGATGCTCCAGCCGGATAAGGTGAAGGGGGCATTGGCAAGCCTGTCCGCCGCGCGGGCGGAGGGACTGACCGCCCGCTCCCTGACGGCGGTGCGGACCGCCAATCCGGACGCGGTCATGCGTACGCCTGATTATGAGTATAAAATTACAGGTACAGTGAAGGATTCGAATACGACTCCTCCTCATTTCGATAATACAGACGATAATTTAAATTATACCTTTGATGAAGACGCGGTCATCCAGCCGACAAAAAATAATTATAAGACAGGAGACCGGGTGACGAATGTCCTTGCCGCCGTAGATGCCCATGAGGAAAATGATGTGATTATCCATGCCGGCACCCATGCCCTGCAGCTCCAGTCCGCCCATACCATCGGAAGCCCTGCGGGAATCTATGCGGGAAGCGGAAAGAATGTCACCATTACCGCAGGAAAGGTCAATGTCATTACTGCCGGGCTTCCGGGCGGCAATTCCATAACCAATGCTATCTGGCTTGACGCACCGAAAACCGGCTCCGGACAGATTACCATCCACGCGCCGGTGAATATCGCCATGACAGGCGGCCTGGGCGGGAACGGCATTGCCATCCAAAAGACGAATCGCTGGGGTGAATCCAGCTATGAAGCGGCCGCTTCTTCCAAGATTATCATCAACGGCAATGTGAATATCAAGGGCGCCGATAATACGGTCTGGGGCATTCCCGTAAATTACGAAAATGTGTATTCCCGTTTCAATAACGCGGGCATTCTGGCATCTGTAAATGATAGTGAAGTACAGGTCAACGGAAATATAAACTTTGATGTCTACGGCAACGGGATCACTGTCAATGCGGCAGGAAGCAAAGTGTCTGTCGGCGGCGGGCAGATAACGGTGCCGTCCGGCATGAATTACGGCTACTATACGCTCGGCGCTTATCAGGGGACGATTAATGTGAATACCGGCATTGGAGGAAATACACCGGGGACGGCAGATGTCAATCTCAACGGCGATATTTTCGTCCTTCCCACAGGCACTGTCAATGCGGCCTTTACCACAGCCAATTCCCGGCTTCACGGCATTGTGGATAACGGCGGCACGGTGAACATGTGGCTCCGAAACGGCGCGACGTGGACGAATGAGGCGAGAAATACACGCTATGGAGAGGATAATGAAGATACGGGCAGCAACGGCGCAAGCCGTATTACCCATTTCTATGGCGGAAACACGGCAGCCGGCGCCGGCATCATTAACCAGAAGTCCGATAAAGCAATTACCATAGATCATTACAGCGGAAATACGACAGTCAATTTCGGTACGCTGACCCAAAATGGAAACGGTGTGACGATCAGCGCGGCGGCCGCCAATTCTGCGATCACGATGAGCGGCGACCGGAGCGGTTTGGGCGAAACGGAAGCGATGGAAAGGCTTGCCGGCAAACTGACTTATACGGCGTATACAAGCGGGGAACGGAATCTGGACGGCACGGTGAAATTGAATGAAGGACTGACTGCACGGTCTGTTGCCAGAACAGGAAAAATTAATTTTAACAGCGCCACAGGAAAGGGAAGTCTCGGTGAATTTTCCGAAAGCCCTCTTATGATGAAAATGATGGCGGTTCCCTCCGCATTGAGGACATCAGCCGTAAGTCCCGCAGACGGAATGACACTGGCGGCTCTTCCCGGCGGTGTGGCCTATATCCTCGGAGACAGGGAAACAATGATGATGCGCGGAGCCAAGTCGGCGATGACGACTTCCATGCTGTCCTGGCGTTCCGGTATGACGGATATGAATCAGCGCCTTGGTGATCTCCGCCTCGGCGCGTCAAGCGGCATGTGGGCGAGAACCTATGGCGGCAAAGTGAAGTATGATAAAGATAAAACCAATTTATCCGACAGTTTCTGGGGCGCGCAGGTCGGGGCGGATCATAAACTGGGATCCGGCTGGCACATCGGCGGAGCCTTTGATTATAATGACGGCAATGCGAAGTATGACTTTGGCGGAAAAGGAGATCCGAAGCTTTATGTAGGAAGCGTCTATGGAACCAAGGTCTTTGATGACGGACAGTATGTGGATATTGTCGGCAAGATCGGCCGTGCTGAAAACGATTACACTGTTTACAATGCGGAGGGACGCAAACTCGATGGCGATTATCATGCCACCGGATACGGATTGTCTGTGGAATACGGGAAACGTTTCGGCACCGCCGCGGGTTATGTCGAACCACAGATCCAGCTGCTTTTCTCCAGGCTGGGCAGCGCGGATTATGATGCGGCCAGCGATTTTGACGGAGATAAGAAAATGCATGTCCATCAGGACAGCATGAGCAGCTTCATCGGCCGTTTGGGCATCGCAGCCGGAAGGGCAACAGAAAAAGGCAGCTTGTATGCCAAAGCAAGCATTCTTCATGAATTTAAAGGGGATACGGCTGCCACTTTCAGCGCAGAAGGAGAAGATACGTCCCGTGTGGAACAGGATTTCGGCGATACGTGGGCAGAATTGACTCTCGGAGGCGTTTACCGGCTGAACGGGAGCAACCTTTTCTATGCGAATGTGACAAGAGGTTTTGGCGGCGATTATAAAGTGGAATGGAAAGTCAATGCGGGTCTGCGTTTTGCTTTCTGATCGGCGAAAATGGTTTTGGGTGGTAGGTATGCTGTGCATGTCCCTTTCATGGAACGGCGTACAAGCGGAAGATTCTATGAAGGGGCAGCCGGCGCCCATTCTGGAAATGGGGGTAAAGCCGAAAGCCACGCCGCAGGAATTGGAGCAGATGCGCTGGATGGAGATATTTGCCAATGATATTGCGCTTTACCGTTTTGATGTACAATCCATCAGACAGAATGAAACGGATCCCGATGAAGTGCAGATGACGGTACAGGCGGTATATACGGATAAAAAAATTCCGGAGCAGATGAAAGCGGCTTATGCTTCCCGATTGAAAGGCGACCGAATGCCTATGTGCAGTGAGATGGAATTACGTTTCCATATGAAAGAAGAACGGTATGCGATTACTGCCGTCCGGATTTATGACCAGCATCATGAAGTGGTGGATGAAAGCAGCAGGGACGCGGAATACCGGAAGATTCCCGTTAATTCATTTGTGTCAACGATGTACCGGGTATCAAAAAAATATATCTGGTTCCAAAAGACAAAAGGGAAATAGCATAGAGTTTTGTTTGGTATCAGACTGCTTTCTCTTCCATTTCGGGGAGAAGCAGTCTTGTATCATATATGGGTGTGATGTACAGGTGAAAGACGGGACAGAATTGTATTAGATAGAGATAGTGGCATTTACATAAAAATTGAAGTTATTTATGTTGTGTGATACTATTTAATTATAAAAATGAAATGAAAAATGAATGAAGAGCAAAGAAACGGGGAATCCGGTGAAAAACCGGAGCTGTCTCGCAACTGTAAGGGGAGTCCGCCTGCCGCAGTCCTTTCACAAAGGGGCAGGGGAACGAGGAACTGAGCCAGGGTGCCGTTTGTATTTCATCATCAAAAGACTCGCGAGGCATGGGCCGGATGAGAGATGGGAAAACGTTTTCTCATTCTGATTTGGCTGTGCCTTTTTTATAAATGTAACTTTTATGGCCGGCGGAATGCCGGGAAGAAAGGAAGAGGAAGCGCAATGGGGATTTTTGATTCGGCGGTAGGATATTTTATTCGCGGAGGCCTGTGCATGTGGCCCTTGCTTCTTTGTTCGCTGGCGGTCATCTTTCTGGCAGTGGAGCGGTATATGTATTACCGGCAGGCGATTTCCGATACGAAATTCGTTATGCTGTTCTGCAAGGAAATGACACGGGGCAATGTTTCTGAGGCGGCGGAACTGGCGGAAAAGGAATCAGGCAGCGCTGCAAAACTGGCAAAGGATATTTTGTCTGAAAAGGACAGCCTTGGTCAATCACTTGAATCTGTTACCTATGAAAAGACGGATCGTTACCTGAATCAGCTGTCGGCCCATCTTGATTATTTAGGGGTTATCATCGGGCTTTCTCCTATGCTTGGGCTTTTAGGGACGATTACCGGAATGATGGGAACTTTTTCTTCCATGACGGGACAGCTGCAGAATACGGCCGGTGTTACCGCCGGATTGGCTGAAGCGCTGATTACGACTATTTTTGGATTGGTTATTGCGATTGCGGGCATGCTGGTACATGCGTATCTGAACGCGAGGTATAAAAAGGCGATGCTTGATCTGGATGCTGTGGCGGATGCACTTATCTCCGGATTGTCCGGGAAATAAGGGGGTATCATGAGGAGAAGACCGAGGCAGGCGGATAAAATGCCTGAACTGATGATCAGCCCTATGCTTGACCTTATATTCCTGCTGCTTGCATTTTTTATCATCAGCACGATGTACATGACGGAAGTGAGGACAATCTCTATTGCCCTTCCTGAGGCGCAAAGCGCTGAAACGGTTTCTAAAAGCAGCAGCCTTGTGACTGTCAAAAAAGATGGGAGCTGCTGGCTGGATGATAAAAAAATGTCTTTGGACGCAATTGTGGCGGAAGTAAAGAAAAGAAGCGGATCAGACGCGAATTATTCCGTCGTTATTCGCGGAGAGAAGGATGCCGCTTACAATGATGTCATCCACGTTCTCGACCGGTTTAAAGCGGCCGGCATCACCAGGTTCGGGCTGGCAGCGGAGCAGGAGGCAGGAGGATGAATGACCGGCAGAGGTATGCGGTTGGTATTGCCGCTGCTGTCCTTATTCATTTATTTGCTGCTGTCATGCTCGGATTGTTCGGCGTGAAATATATGGAAGTTCCGTTTCGCGGAGAAGTATTGCAAGTATCGATCGATACCGGCGGAAACCGGGGCGGGGGAGGCAGCAAAGGGAAAAAGGCGCCGGCGGTGAAATCATCCGAAGCAAAAATCAATGATGCTGCTGAACCTGTGGAAATGCCTAATGAAGAAATTAATGAAAAGGTACCGGAAGAAAAGCCGGAGGTGCATGACAGGGCGGATAAGAAGGAAACAGCGGACACCACAGGTACGTCTGTTTCTGATGCCGCGGCAGGAAATGAAGGGACGGATACACAGGGCGACGGAAGCGGCAGCGGCGGGGAAACAGGGGACGGGGAAGGCGCCGGTACAGGAGACGGCAGCGGAACCGGCACGGGTGAAGGTGACGGCAATGGAAGCGGGCCGGGAGCCGGTGTTCCTGTTACGCCGCCGACAGTGATAAATAAAGTGCTTCCTGTCTATCCGCCGTCTGCAAAGATGAAGGAAACGACGGGTATTACTTATGTAACGATTCTGGTCAATGCATCGGGGACGGTGGATTCCGCTTATGTGGCGCAGGGGTCAGGAAGCAGTGTCTTAGATGCGGCGGCGATCGATGCGGCTTATCAATGGACATTTTCTCCTGCACTTGATAAATATGGGGTGCCTGTCCCCTGCCGGATTACATTCCCGGTAGAATTCAGATTGAATTGAGGAAATGCTTTTATACCAATGATTAAGATACTGGCATGTTCCGCTTTACGTGCCTGCCTTGTATGGCAGGGCCGTGAACTGCATTTTATCATGCTTTGCGGTATGTGGATTACGCCTCGGTTTGTTTGGCGCCTGAAAATAAAAAACGATTATTTTTTTAAGGATATACCTATGCTATAATAGGACAAGGTATATCTTTTTATATTTTTCGACGTACCTTATTGAATAATAGAAGGAATTAGGATGTCAGCTATAGAAGAAAAGCTGGAAGTTGTGAAAAAGCGGATAGCGGCTGCGAAGGCCCGTTCTCCTTACAGGCAGGACGTGACTCTTGTGGCGGTGACGAAGTTTCATCCATTGGAAGATATGGAGGAGGTTCTCCGACTTGGCGTGAAAGAGGTGGGAGAAAACCGTGTGCAGGAATTGGAAGACAAACGGAGCCGTTTGAAAATGCCTGTTGTCTGGAACCTGCAGGGACATCTTCAAAAAAATAAAGTGAAAAAGGCAGTGGCGGCGGCTGATTTGATCCAGTCCGTAGATTCCGTGGAAATCATGGAAGAGATAGATAAACGGGCCGGGCAGGCCGGCAAAGTGCAGGATGTGCTTCTGGAATTTAATATTTCCGGAGAAACAAGCAAGTACGGCCTGCCGCCGGAAAGTCTGGACGAAGCTGCAGCGAAGGCGGGAATGCTCCCGCATATCCGTGTAAAGGGTCTGATGTGCATGGCGCCTATGGTGGAGGATGTGGAAATGACACGTCCTGTATTCCGCAGGGCTTATGAAATGTGGGAAGTACTGAAAACATATTTTCCTAAAGGACAGGTTTCTGTTTTATCCATGGGGATGACCCGGGATTTTGAAACGGCAATAGAAGAGGGCGCTACGATGGTACGCGTCGGCACCGCCATTTTTGGCGAGCGGAATTATGCAAATGGGAAAGGAGAAACAAAATGAGCTTACTGGATAAATTTAAGGAACAGTTTACAGATCGTGATGATGAATACGAGGATGAAGAATACGAAGAAGAGGGGACGTCGATAGATACGGCGCAGCCTGTTCCTCCCCGTCCGGCAGCAGGCCGTGCGGTGGCAGCGACCCGCCAGGCGAAACCGTATACCATGGTGGTCGTGAATCCGAAAGACTATCAGGATGCCGAAAAAATCGGGAATCATCTGAAGGCTGCCCGTCCGGTCGTAATGAATATGGAAAAGACTGATGCCGATGAAGCACAGCGTATCGTGGATTTTATTCAGGGTGTGATGTATGCTTTGGACGGGCGCATTGACCAGGTTTCTGAAAATATTTACCTCTGCGCGCCAAATAATATGAGCGTGTCCCGTGAGAATTTTGCGGCATTTCCGGAAGCGGAAGCCCCAGCATGGGATTCGCAGGCCCCTAAGGCATAATGTCATTTTTTTCGAAGATCTCCGAGCTGTTTTATGATCTTTTTGTTACGGAGCCGGAGGAAGAAGAGTATATAGATTCTGCGGGAGAAGACGGTAAAGAGGCGGGTCCCCGTATGGCAGGCGCGCTGCCTGCGAGGGCTGTCCGTCCGTTGGATGCTGTCATCTTCGTTCCCCGTGCTTATAGTGATGCCCGCCGTGCGGTGGATGCCATGGAAAAAGGACTTGTAGTTCTTGTGGTTCTTGGCAGCAATGTGGATGATGAAACGGCGAGCCGTTTTGTGGATTTCATGAGTGGTGCCGTTTATCTCGGCAAGGGAGAAGTAGAACTTCTGAACGGGCAGGTGCTTTTGTGCGCGCCATCGGCGGTGCATATTGAGATGGACAGCCTGCCCCGCCTTACGGGGATTCCTTTGTGGAGAGGTCCGGGCGTATGAAAAAGATTATGATGATCGGCTGCGGCGCTATGGGCGGCGCCATACTTTCAGGATGCCTTTCCAAAGGCCTCTGGACGAAAGAAGAAGTATACATTAAAGCAAGCACGGAAAAGTCAACGGTGGAAAAGGCAGAGCGATATGGCGTATCTGCAGCTTCTCTGAAAGATATCGGAGAAGCGGATTTTGTCCTTTTGGCAGTAAAGCCCGACATTATCCCTTTTGTTTTGGAAGAAATAAATCCGTACCGCCCGAGGCGGGTGATTTCTGTTGCGGCGGCAGTGACGGTGGCTGCCTTGGAAGCCGGCCTTCCCGAAAAGACGCCGGTGATCCGTGTCATGCCGAATACTCCCGCTTCGGTCGGGGAGGGTATGACAGCTATTACAGCAGGGCGGTACGCTGACGAGGATTTTATCGAAACGGCAAAAGAAATATTTTCCGCCCTGGGGAAAGCGGCAGTGGTTTCCGAACGCCAGCTTGACGAGATGGGCGCTTTATCAGGAGCGGGGCCGGGATACGTTTTCGTGATTATTGATGCATTGGCGGATGCCGGAGTGCGCGCGGGACTTCCGCGGAAGCTGGCAGTTGAAGCGGCGGCGCAGACTTTGTATGGCGCAGCCAAAATGGTGCTGGAAACAGGAAAACATCCCGCCGAACTCCGTGACGGGGTGACAAGTCCCGGCGGTACGACGATTGCAGGCATCCATGCCATGGAAGCGCGCGGCATCCGTGCCGCTCTCATGGACGCCGTCATGGCGGCTCTTGCGAAATCTGATGAAATGGGCAGAAAATAATGAAAGACAGAGAAAAAATTCTCCGCTACTTTTCCGCAACCGGAGAAGAAGCGAAAGATATGGCGGTCCGTCTGCTGGATATTGCTGATTCCGTGGACAGAGGCCGGCCATTTGCCGTCGGCCCCTTTATGTCTCCTTTTGCGGCGCAGGTCGGACAGACGATTGCGGCTCACATGAAAACGGTGGCGGTGAAAACTTCCGGCGGATATCATGAAGCGGAACGGATCCGTGTCGCATTTGCCCGTAATGACTATGACGGTCCCGTGGATTTCGGGCTGACCGCATTGAAAGTGACCTGGGATGACCGATACAGGCTCATCGGCCACCGTGATGTACTGGGGGCACTCATGGGGCTCGGTATCGACAGGGCAGTTCTGGGAGACATCCTCATGCAGGGCGCGGGATGCCAGATTGTGGCAGACAGTTCCATGGCGGAATGGCTTAAGAGGAATTTTCTGAAAGTCGCCATGGTGTCTGTGCAGATAAAAGAAATATCTCTGGAAGAATTAGAGCCGCCTAAAAAGACAGCCAGAGAGGTGCGTGCCACAGTCGCTTCGCTTCGGCTTGATGCGGTCGGCGCGGCAGGATTTGGCATTTCCCGCAGCAAAATGGTACAATGCGTAGAGAGCGGTCGGACGGAAATTAACTGGCAGCCTGTGAAGAGCGCGTCGCAAACCGTAAAAGCAGGAGATGTTATTTCCATCCGCGGCAAAGGACGGATTGAAATCAGGGAAGTCACGGGGATGAGCCGGAAAGGCCGGACAGGGCTCCTGATTGACCGTTATAAATAAGAAATGAAACCGTTGATATGAAACAGGAGGATTATTTATGATTACACCGATGGATATCCATAATAAAACGTTTTCCCGCGGACTGCGGGGGTACAGCCAGGAAGAAGTGGACGCATTCCTGCAGGAGCTGGCAAGTGACTATGAACGTATTTACCGCGAACATCGTGAGATGGAAGAGGAGATGGATACAGTCAAGACGAAACTCCGCAATTATGAAAAAATGGAATCTACCATGTCCTCCACTTTGGTCATGGCGCAGGAAACTGCTGAAAATGTGAAGAGAAACGCACAGAAAGAGGCGGAACTGGCAGTTCGGGAAGCGCAGAATGAAGCCCATCATATCATTTCCGATGCGGAAGCGGCCCGCCGCAAACTGAACACCGATCTGCTCAAAACGGAAGGCGATGTCAAGGTCTATATTGAAAAGATTCTGGCCAATTTCAAGTCGGCGATGGCTCTCATCGAATCTGCAAAGAATACCCCGGAGCCGCAGATTGTAAAAGCGCCAGAAGGACAGGACGAGGAAATGGAACTGCCCATCGAAGCGCTGGATGACCGTTCTGCCGATCTTTTTGAAGGAGAAGTAAAAGCTGATACAGCAGAAGCGGAAACTGATGAAGCGGAAGATGAAACACAGCAGGCTGTATCTGAAATATAATAAGGAATGAAAAGGAAGCGGTTCTTACAGGACTGTTTCTTTTTTTCAGGAAATATAAAGCGACTCTGATAATATGGCTTTTGTTATTAATCGGACAGATTTCTTTTTATGTAAAAACGCTGTCTCTCCTGATGGGGAAACAGCGTTTTGCATTTACTGCTTTTTATTCTTTTTTAGAAGGCAGGCTGCCGTGCAAACAGCTGCCGCTGTTCCTGCCGCAAAGAGGGCGGCCCGTCCCCACTTGCGGACGTTATCGAAACGGACCGCCGTTTTTACCTTATCCAGGGCAGTGACGGGACGCCTCGCGGAAACGGTCACGCATCCCAGCTTTGTATCAATTTCAATGTTTGTGAAACCTGCTTTGGTAAGAATAGCGGAAAGCTCTTCCGTTTTGTAGAGAGTCATGCCTTTGATGATTTTCGGGTACAGATCGTCGAGAAATCCATAGCCGTCCGCTTCATTTACGATGAGGAAGGTGCCGCCCGGCTTCAGCACCCTTTTGATTTCTTTCAGTGTGTTTGGCAGATTGGGCCAAAAGTATATCGTTTCAAAGGCGGTGATGACATCGAAATGATTTGCGCCGAAAGGAAGGAGTTCGGCGCTTCCTTCATAAACGGAACACCGTCCTTCTGCAATGGCATCGCGGTTGCGCATAAAAGAATAATTCACGCAGTCCGGTGAAAGATCGATGCCTGTCACGTGACCGCGGGGAACTTTCTTTAAAAAGCGGGACAGGTTGATGCCGCCTCCGCAGCCGATGTCGAGGATTTTTTCATTACCGGCAAGATCCAGATGGGAAATCCCCCAGAGGGATACGGGGGTGTGAAAAATATTCATAGAGGCAATCAGCAGTTTTCCGGCGGCGCCCTGCGGGTTCGCAAAAGCGGGAAGTTTTTCAGAAAAGTTCATTGTGGCGCTCCTTTCTTAAAACAGGAAATGATATATCTTTATTATAAGTGATTTTTCCGCCGGATAACAGGGAAGGGACGTAATTCTGCATAAAGTGAATAATGGCGCCAGCGGAAAAACAAAAATGCAGTCAAAATTATACTGAATTGATTTGGCAAAAAGCAGTTTTCTAAAACAAAGAAACAAAAATATCCCAAAACAAGGTTGATTATTTATTCATATAACCGTATAATATATCATATCCTATAAAAAGAAATTATATGAAAATCAGTTGATGAAGAAAGGCGGCATGTAAAATGAATGAAATTAAAAAAGTGGTTCTTGCCTATTCCGGCGGATTGGATACGTCCGTTATCATTCCGTGGCTGAAAGAGCATTATAACTGTGAAGTCATTGCCTGTACGGTCAATCTGGGACAGCCGGAAGATTTTGATGCGATTCATGAAAAAGCGCTGAAGTCGGGGGCGTCTGTGGCAGAAACGCTGGATGTGCGCAGGGAATTTATTGAAGAATACGCCTACAAAGTGTTGCAGGCCGGCGGGAGGTATGAAGGCAGGTATCTTTTAGGAACGTCTTTTGCCCGTCCGCTGATCGGCAAGTGTCTTGTGGATATGGCAAAGAAATACGGAGCGGATGCCATCTGCCACGGTGCCACCGGAAAGGGAAATGACCAGGTCCGTTTTGAACTGGCTGTGAAAGCACTGGCGCCCCACATGAAGATTATCGCTCCCTGGCGCCTGTGGGATATGAAATCCCGTGAAGATGAGATGGCCTATGCGGAAGCGCACAACGTGCCTATTGATAAATTTGATGAAAAGCAGACGGAAGAAGAAAAAGCGGCGCAGAAATATCCCTACTCTATGGACTGGAACATGTGGCACCTCTCCCATGAGGGGGATGATTTGGAAAATCCCGCCAATCCGCCCCACAAAGATATGTACCTTGTCACCTGTGATCCCGAAGACGCTCCTGATCAGCCCGAATTTGTCACCATCGAATTCAAGGAAGGCAAGCCGATTGCTGTCAACGGGAAGGAAATGAACGGTGTGGAACTGGTCAATACGCTGAATGAAATCGGCGCAAAGAACGGCATCGGCATTGACGATCTTGTGGAGAACCGCCTGGTGGGCATGAAATCCCGCGGCGTGTATGAAAATCCGGCAGGTTCTATTCTTTTCTATGCCCACAGCGAGCTGGAACGCCTTTGTTTGGATCGTGCCACCCTTCATTTCAAGGAAGTGGCGGCTGTCAAATACAGCGAACTCGTTTATGACGGCATGTGGTTCGCCCCTCTTCGTGAAGCACTTCAGGCATTTGCCGATGAAACTTCAAAGACAGTGACGGGAAAAGTATCCCTCCGCCTGTATAAAGGAAATATCCTCTCCAATGGCGCGGAAAGTCCGTATTCCCTCTACAATGAAGAATTTGTCACATTCGGTGAAGATGAAGTATACAACCAGGCGGACGCGGAAGGTTTCATCAACCTCTTCGGGCTGCCTCTCACCATTCGTGCGCTGATGAAGGAAAAGAATGAAAAATGAGTGAAATGATGTGGGGCGGCCGTTTTCAGAAGGCGGAGGAAAAAAGCGCGCTTGATTTCAACGCTTCTGTTTCCTACGACTGCCGTATGTATAAAGAAGATATTGCCGGCTCGCTGGCTCATGCGTCCATGCTGGCGGACCGTGGCATTATTTCCAAAGAGGATTTGGAAAAGATTACCGGGGGCCTTTTGAAAATAAAAAAAGAAATAGACGAAGGCCGGTTTGCATTTTCTGTGGAACTGGAAGACGTCCATATGAATGTGGAAAAGCGTTTGACTGATGATATCGGCGACGCGGGAGCAAGGCTCCACACGGCAAGAAGCAGGAATGACCAGTGCGCCGCAGATCTCCATATGTATATGCGCCGGCATATCGCGAAGCTGGCGGAGAAGCTGATCGCCGTGGAAGAAGCACTGATAGGTGTATCTGAAAAATACAAGGATGTCATCCTGCCCGGCTATACCCATATGCAGAGAGCGCAGCCCGTGCTTTTCGCCCATCATATGATGGCTTATTGCGCCATGCTGCAAAGAGACTTTGAACGGCTCGTCGGCTGCTATGAAATGGCGGATGCCTCTCCTTTGGGCGCCTGCGCTCTGGCAGGGACGACTTATCCTACCATGCCGAAGGAAACGGCGGAGAAACTTCATTTTTCAAAATGCTATGGAAACAGTTTGGACGCGGTTTCCGATCGTGACTACCTTCTCCAGTTTCTTTCCTTCGCATCCATCTGCATGATGCACCTGTCCCGCCTGTCAGAAGAATTGATTCTGTGGAGCACCGGCGAATTCGGGTTTATTGAGCTTGATGACGGGTACAGCACAGGCAGTTCCATCATGCCGCAAAAAAAGAATCCCGATATCTGTGAACTTGTCCGCGGGAAAACAGGACGGGTGTATGGCCATCTGGTAGCACTCCTGACGGTGATGAAGGGACTTCCTCTTGCCTATGACAAGGATATGCAGGAAGATAAGGAGGGCGTATTTGACACCATAGACACACTGAGGTTCGCTTTGGATATTTACGCCGGTATGCTGAGTACCATGACTGTCAACGGCGCGCGTACGAGAACCGTCTTGGAAAATGACTTCTCCAATGCCACCGATATGGCGGACTATCTGGCAAAGAAAGGACTTCCTTTCCGCCGTGCCCATGCGGTGGTGGGAAACGCGGTGGCTTACTGCATTGAAAACAGAAAAGTGCTGCTTGACCTCACCATGGAAGAATTTAAAAAGATGAGTCCTCTTTTTGAAACCGATATTTACGAAGTCCTTCAAATTGAAAACTGCGTGAAGAACAGGGACAGTTACGGCGGTACCGGACCGAAGCAGGTGAAGCGCCAGCAGCGTGAAGCGAAAAAGATAGTCAACAGGCAGAAAAAACTGGCAGCAGAATGGAAAGAAGAGAACGCGTTTATAGAATAAAATGTGGGAGTAAAATATTTTATCGATGTTTACTGAAGTCCTCATACAAGTGAGGGCTTTTAGCATGGCGAAATGAAGAGAGCGGACCAAATTGAATATGAATCGGAAAATATAATAAAATTTTGCCTGAATATATATTTTTGATATAAAATTGTATTGAAATAAATTTGGATAAAATTAATACAAGTATAAAAAGGAGAAAAATGAAGATCGCACTTCTTCATCTGGATGTGGCGGAAGGACCGGAAACAAGAAACAGAAAAAGTATCCTTTCTGCAGCAAAAATGGCAGTTTCCCGCGGAGCAGACTGGATCGTTACGCCTGAAACGGCGCTTCAGGGATATTTCTTCCATGACAACAATGGGAAGCTTCCTTCCTTTTCGGAAAAGCAGCTGTCCCGGTACCTGCTTTTTGCCGGAAGGAATAAAGCGGATATGTTTCTTTCCGCAGCCGAATATGATGAAAGGGATGGAAAGGGCTACAATTCCTGTTTTGTCATAAACAGGGAAGGAGAGTTTCTGGGGAAGCACAGGAAGATGTTCTCCCACCGGAAGGGATTTGAACGGTGGCTGTCCCTGGGAAGAGAAATCCATGTGTTTAACATAGGCACGCTCCGGGTGGGTCTGCTTGTCTGCGCAGATTCCTATTACGAACAGCCCTGTTTGGAAATAAAAAAGAAGAAAGCGGATATGGTACTTGTTACAGCGGCCTGGCCGCCGGGAAAATGCTGCTCCGATCCTGTGTCTGTCTGGGAAACCTGTTCAAAATTATGCGGTGTTCCGGTCATTGTCTGCAACCAGACGGGATATCATGAAAGAATGGATATGAGAGAAGCGGAAAGCGCGGTTATCGTAGAAGGACAAAGGCTTTTTACCTATAAAGGCGCTCCTGCGGTTTTATTTTGTGAGTGGGATGAAGAGAAAATGCAGCTCCGCTCGAGAGCGTTTGAGGTGGTGCACGTAAAATGAAAGAAATAGAATTGTATCGGTTAAGTACAGATGAGAAAATCGTACATATCCCTGAAACGCACAGCATCGTAGTCCGTTTTTATGCTCCTAAAAAGGTCTTAAGCACTTCTCTCTTGAATGGCGGATACAGAGAAGATATCAAGGGGCTTTTCAACCATACCTGCTGCGGGCCCGGTTCCTGCATGAGCCTTGAAAAATATGAGGAGCATCTGGGAAAATGTGCAGCAGTTATGGGGCTTGATCCTGCCCGTTCCACGGGAATCGGCACGGCGGCACGGATGGAGAACGCGGCCATCGTGGAAGAAACCTATGAAGAACTTAAGGTGGCAGCCTGCGTGACGGCAGGAGTGGAAGGAAACGCAGGGTGCGCAGGAGATCCGGCGGGATATTACGGGGCGGGGGCACGTCCGGAAATATACAGGCCGGGAACCATTAATATCCTGCTTTTTATCAATGCCGATATGCCGCCGGGGATATTAACCCGCGCGCTGGTCACCTGTACGGAAGGAAAGACGGCAGCGCTTCGGGAACTCTTGGTGGGAAGCCGGTATTCGGAAAATCCTGCCACAGGAACGGGGACAGACTCGACAATTATCGTTTGTGATCCGAAGTCGCCACTTTATTTCCGCAGCGCAGGGAAACATAACAAACTGGGGGAACTGATCGGGAAGACGGTCAAAGAGGCAGTGAAAAAGGCATTAGGGAATCAAAATCATCTCTATCCCTCTACGCAGCACAGCGTGACAGAACGGTTGAGGCGGTACGGGGTGACAGAGGAAGTCCTGTATTCGTATTTCAGGGAATATAAAAAAGACGGCATTGAAGAAGAATGGCGCCATCTCTGGCGAAAAATAGACCGGGGCAGCGAAATGGTATTCATATCATCTTTCCTGGCGGAGCTCCTTGATGAATATCGGTGGGGGCTGGCAGGAAATGAAGAAGTATCCCATATGGCAAAAAAGCTCCTGCAAATGACGGAAGAAGCTTATGGCATACAGTCTGCATTGGTGGAGATGAAATCGGCTGAAGATATAAAAGATGCTTTTTGCCGATTGGCAGTACAGGCAGCTGTAAAGAAGAACGGCGTTTGAGCATAACGGTTAAACGGATAAATCTATCAGGTACAGGCAGTTTATCGGTTTGCCGCTAAAGATCAGAAGCTGATAATATATTCTTTATGTAAAGTGTTTTTTCTTGACAGACTGTTTTGTTTCTTATATAATCATTCCGGTATGGTGATGATATGTTTTTAGAAAATATCGTACAGAAAGGCGAGCTGCTTGATTGCTACGGCGCTTTATTGACCGTGCGGCAGCGGGAATGCCTTGAGCTTTATTATAATGAAAATCTCACATTGGCGGAGATTGCGGAGTATTTCCATATTTCCCGCCAGGCAGTGCATGATGCCATGCGTCATGGGGAAGAGCAGCTGGAAAATTATGAAGCGGCGCTCCATGTGGCGTCTGCACGGCTGAAGCGTAAGAAAGCGGCGGAAGAGATTTCTCTTCTCTTGTCCGATACGGCAAGAGAAGAAGCGGCGCCGCTTTTAAAAGTATTGACAGATTGAGGTGGACGGATGCCTTTTGAAAATTTAGGTGATAAGCTGCAGTCTGCTTTCAAGGATCTTCGGGGAAAAGGCAGACTTTCCGAGAGCGATATTGACAGCGCGCTCCGTGAAGTGCGCCGTGCTCTTCTGGAAGCGGACGTCAATTTCAAAGTTGCAAAAGATTTCATTGCCCAGGTTCGTGAAAAGGCGGTGGGTGAAGAAGTTTTCGGGAGCCTGAAGCCGGACCAGACAGTGATCAAAATCGTCCGTGATGAGCTGACGGAGCTCTTGGGCGGTACCCAGAGCAAGATTACGATGTCGTCCTCCGGATTGACAGTGATTATGCTGGTGGGGCTGCAGGGCGCCGGTAAAACGACGACAGCAGGCAAGCTGGCTCTTATGCTGAAGAAACGCGGCAAGAAACCTCTTTTGGCGGCGTGCGACGTGTACCGTCCTGCGGCAATCAAGCAGCTGGAGGTTCTTGGACAGCAGGTGGATGTTCCCGTATACCGCATGCCTGATAATGTGGATCCTGTCCATATCGCACGGTACGCAGTGGATGCCGCAAAGTCTTACGGCCGGGACGTGGTTATCCTTGATACGGCGGGCCGGCTGACAATTGACGAAAAACTTATGGCGGAACTTCGGAATATAAAATCCGAAGTCCATCCTCATGAAATCCTTCTTGTTTTGGATTCTATGACAGGACAGGATGCGGTAACAACAGCTGGGACATTTGATGAAAATCTCGGTATAGACGGCACGATCCTGACGAAGATGGACGGTGATGCCCGCGGCGGCGCGGCTCTTTCCATCAAGGCGGTCACCGGCAAACCGATAAAAATGATCGGTGTCAGTGAAAAGCTGGACGGCGGTTTGGAGGATTTCCATCCCGACCGTATGGCAGGACGCATTCTCGACCTGGGTGATCTGGAATCTCTCTTTGAACAGGCCCAGAGAAATATGGATCAGGATACGCTCAAAGAGGGCGCGAAGAAAATTCAAAAAGGCGAATTTTCTCTGGACGATTTCCTGAAACAGCTGAAACAGATCCAGAAATTGGGCTCCATGTCCGGCATTTTAAGCATGATTCCGGGAATGGGGAAATATAAAGAGCAGTTGAAAGATGTTGATCTAAACGGCAAGGAGATCAGACATATCGAAGCAATTATTTTGTCTATGACACCGGCGGAACGGGCGAATATCGATTTGCTCAACGGCAGCCGCAGGAAGCGCATCGCGGACGGCGCCGGTGTGAAGATCCAGGATGTAAACCGCATGATGAAGCAGTTTAAGGAAATGCAGAAGCAAATGAAAAAGCTGAAAGGCAGAAAGATGCGTCCTCCGACAGGCGGTCTCGGCGGGTTTGGCGGTTTCGGCGGATTTCCGGGCATGTTCAGATGAAAGCGGCGTAAGCCTGAAATTTTTTGCAGGAATACCGGCCTGACCGCGCTGCCGGAAAGGCCGATTATTTCATAAATCAAGTAAAGAACTTATGATTTCAAGGAGGTGAAATTATGTTAAAGATTCGTTTGACCCGCATGGGCGCAAAGAAAAATCCTTTCTACCGTGTAGTTGTTATTGATTCCAAGGAAGCCCGCAACGGTACTCCGGTCGCGACTGTAGGCTGGTATGATCCGGCTAAGGCTGACGCCCCTGTCAAGCTTGATGAAGAAGCAATCCTTTCCTGGCTTGGCAAAGGTGCACAGCCGACTGATACAGTCCGCAGCCTTCTCCGTAAAAATGGCATCATGGCAAAGTTTGCTGAAGCGAAGAAATAAGGGAGGCGCGCTATGAATGAATTGGTGGAAAATATCACCAGGGCTCTTGTGAAGAACCCCGACGCCGTCTCTGTGAACGTTGTCCATAAGGGCAGCCTGGAGATTTATCAGATCCAGGTTGCCCCTGAAGATATGGGCAAGGTGATTGGCAGAAAAGGCCGCATTGCTAATGCAATCCGAACAGTGGTAAAAGCAGGGGCTTTAAAGGAAAATAAAAAAGTCGCTGTTGACATTCTGGAAGAGGTACACTAATGGATGAAATTCAGGTTTTGATTCCTGTCGCTGTAAAATCTAAGCTGACAGAGGCATTAAAGACAACTTTGCTGAACCAGATCAATCAAAATATCAAGAGTGTTGAAAATGACATGACACAGCTTGAATTTGAAGCTAACGCGAAACTGGCGGAACAGGCAAAAATCAATATGCAGGCAGTAGCTCCTCTCCGCGCTCAGTATGACGCGCAGAAAGCACAGATGATCCAGGTAAAGGATAAACTCACTGCAGATAAAGAACATCTGGAAAAACTGACTATTGGCGCAGAATTGCCACGCCAGCCGCTTAACCGCCTTGTGACTCTTCATATCGGTGACGACATGAATGCTGTCGCCGGGGGAGAAATTCTGGTGGAAGACGGAAAGATTATCGCTTTCCGTGAATGATATGAATTCCGGCAAATGGATTACTGTCGGCCGAATTGTTGCCCCGCATGGCGTGCGGGGTGATTTGCGTGTCCTTCCGGAGACGGAACGGCCGGCCATGTTCAAAAAGCTGAAAAAACTTTTCCTTGGCGGCAGAACCTATGATGTACGCTCTTCCCGTCCTCATAAGAATGTATACATCATTCATTTGGCAGGGGTGGAAGACCGGAACGGAGCGGAGCCGCTTGTCGGAACGCCTGTGGAAATACCTGTGGCGGAATTACCGAAATTGCCGGAGGGGGAATATTATTACTTCCAGCTTATCGGCCTGACAGTGGTTTCCGATGCGGGGGATACTGTGGGGACGCTCACGGAAATTATTGAAACCGGTGCGAATAACGTATATGCAGTAAAAACAGCGGAAGGAAAGGAAATATACCTTCCTGCCATACCGTCCTGTGTCCTTTCCGTTCAACCGGAGGAAAAGACGATGACGGTGCATTTACCGGAATGGGAATAAACATGAAAATAGATATTTTATCTTTATTTCCCGAGTTTATAGAAGCATTCTTCCGACAGAGCATGATTAAACGCGCTCTGGACGCGGGGCTCATAGAGATGGCGGTGACGGATCCGCGGGAGTTTTCCCACAGCAGGCATCATCAGGTGGATGATACCATCTATGGCGGCGGTGCAGGAATGCTCATGCAGTGCGGGCCGCTTTTTGAAGCCTGTGAATCGGTACTTCCTCAAAAGGGGCCGCGGGATCGGGTGGTTTTCCTGTCTCCTGCCGGGATCCCTTTTACCCAGGATAAAGCCAAGGAGCTTTACCGCGACTATGACCATCTGGTTCTGATCTGCGGACACTATGAGGGGGTAGACCACCGCGTGGAAGAACACCTGGCAGATGAACTGATTTCCATCGGAGACTATGTCCTTACGGGAGGAGAGCTTGGCGCTATGGTTATTTCCGATGCGGTTGCCCGTATGGTGCCCGGTGTCCTTGGAGATGCGGGCAGTGCGGCAGGCGATTCTTTCTATGAACCGATTCTGGAATATCCCCAGTACACGAAACCTGTGGATTATCGTGGCTGGAAAGTGCCTGAGGTGCTTGTGAGCGGCCATCATGCAAATATTGCCCGCTGGCGGCGGAAAGAGGCGCTTCGGCGGACCCTGAAATGCCGTCCCGATCTTCTGGCAAAATTACAGATGACGGCAGAAGATAAAAAACTCATGGCGGAAATAGCCGGGGAAGAGGAGGAATCATAGTGGCGCCTGTGTATATAGGACTTGTCCATTATCCGATCTATAACAAACATATGGAAGTGGTCACGACCGCCCTTACGAACTATGACCTTCATGATATCGCGCGGACGGCGAAAACATATGGCGTGCGCACTTATTTCATTATCCATCCTATCGAGAGCCAGCGGGAAATGGCGCTCCGTATTATGACCCACTGGAAAACGGGCGGCGGGGTCCATTATAACCCGAATCGGAAAGAAGCTTTTGAAGAAACAGCTCTTGTACCGTCTCTGGAGGATGCCACCCGGCAGATAGAAAAAGACTGCGGAGAAAAGCCGATTATTGTGACTACGGATGCCCGTGTCTACCCAAATACGGTTTCTTACACGGACATGCGGAAGAAAATCCATGAAGAGGAAAAACCTGTTTTCATTCTTTTCGGGACAGGCTTCGGCATGACCAGGGAAATGATGAAACAGTTTGATTATATTGTAGAACCTATATATGGTGCCGGCAGCTACAACCACCTCTGTGTGAGAAGTGCCGCTGCCATCATCCTTGACCGCCTTTTAGGCGAGCCCTGGTGGAATACAAAGGAGGGGAAATAATTATGTCCGGACATTCCAAGTGGGAAAATATCAAGCGCAAGAAAGGCAAGACGGATGCCATCCGCGCGAAAATTACCACAAAGATTTCCAAGGAAATCACGATTGCTGCCCGTATGGGCGGCGGAGATCCCGTAGGAAATATGCGTTTAAAATTGGCTTTGACAAAAGCAAAGCAGAACAATGTGCCGAAAGATAATATCCAGCGCGCTATTGCCAAAGGTGTAGGCGCCGCTTCCGGCGCAGGCTTTGATGAAATTACTTATGAAGGGTACGGTCCCGGCGGCGCGGCAGTTATCGTTGAATGCAATACGGATAACAGAAACCGTGCGGCGGCGGACGTACGCCACGCCTTTACCCACCACGGCGGCAGCATCGGTACGCCGGGCTGTGTGGCGTGGATGTTTAAGAAAAAAGGCATGATTGTAGTGAGCAAAGAAGCCGCTGATGAAGATACCATCATGATGATTGCTCTTGATGCAGGCGCTGAAGATGTTTCGACAGATGGGGACAGTTTTGAAATTACCACAGTTCCTGAAGATTTCCTGACCGTTTCCGAAGCATTGGAAAAAGAAGGGATTGCCGTGGAGGCATCTGAAGTGACCATGGTTCCTGATAATACCGTTTCCCTTGAAGGCGATGCGGCGGAAGTTATGAACAAGCTTACCAATGAACTGGAAGAATTGGATGACGTACAGGACGTGTATACCAACGCAGAGCTTCCGGAAAATATGGAATAATAGAAAGCACAGGTTCAAGCCTGTGTTTTTTTGCGCAGAAAAGCGGAGTTGCCCTGGTGTCAGCAGATTTTGCTGCTGGCGGCACTAAAAAAGAATCCTTACGAATATTTTCATTCATAAGGATTCTTTTCATTTGTCCGCCGAAAAGGCATGAGTAAACCCCCAGTTAAACTGGGGGTAGATAAAAGTTATCTTATAGAAAAGGAAAGAACCTCCTAATGGTA
>OLWA01001089.1_pt1 | contig 29679 bp, 24 predicted proteins | sample 1673251 | NCBI WGS metagenome assembly OLWA01 (sample SAMEA3178937, study PRJEB25190) | human gut metagenome | biome: human gut; feature: human-associated habitat; material: faeces | place: Austria | collected 2013 | reverse complement strand
GTATATTGTAAATCCCGGCTTTGTCAACCTTTGCATAGCCTACATTTTCAAAATTTCCCTTCATGTTCTTCTGACGGTACAGATAGTAGGGGCCCATTTCCATGGAATAAGCTGTCTGCTGGGTCAGATCCATGATCTCCTGATTGTTCTCAAAGGTCATTTCCTGATATTTGTCACGGAACATATTCAGGCGGGCTGCACGCTTCACAGCCAGGGAATGGACGGTCAGGCTGTCCGGGGAAAGTTCCTTGATCTTATCCAATGTGTTTCTGACCATGGAAATATCCTCTCCAGGCAGTCCCACAATAAGATCCATGTTAATATTGTTATAATCTAATTCTCTGGCAAGCTGAAATGCCTCAATGGTCTGCGCCACTGTATGGCGTCTGCCGATGATTTCCAGAGTTTTCTGGTTCATAGTCTGAGGGTTCACGGAAATTCTGGTCACAGGATATTCCCGGATGGCTTCCAGCTTCTCTCTTGTAATGCTGTCTGGTCTGCCTGCCTCGATGGTAAACTCCACCAGCCCGTCAAATCCGAAGGATTCTCCCAGCTGATCCAGAAGCCGCCTTAGCTGATCCGACTCCAGGGTGGTAGGCGTACCGCCGCCAATGTAGATGGTGTCCAGTTTGTAGTTCTTCATCATCTTAGCAGTTTCCCGAATCTCAAGACACAGGGCATCCAGATACTCATCCACACGCTTGTGCCAGATCTTCAGCGGGTAGGAACTGAAGGAACAGTACAGACAGATACTGGGGCAAAAGGGAATGCCTACATAAAGGCTGTAGCCGTGCTCATAATCAATATCCTGGAGAAGTGCCCGCTCCCGGTTTGCTATGGTGATGGCAAGCGCTGTTTTCTTGGCACTGACCAGATAGTGATCCCGCATTACCTGAGCAATCTCAGTATTCTTCATGCCGCTCTCGATCATCCCCATGGCAAGCTTGGCCGGGCGGATTCCGGTAAGGTTGCCCCATGGAAGGGTTCTTCCGGTAAGCTTCACCAGCACATTGTAGAGAACATATTTCAGGCCGTCCTTGTTGGCTTTGCGAAGCTCATGGGCATCCATGATTTTGGGACTTTCCTGTGCGCCGTCCTCTGGCTTCTTGGCCTCACTGCTTTCTTCCTTTAAATCTGCACCTGTGATCACAGCCGCCCGCGCTGCACCTTTTTTGTCCTTTGTCTCATAACGGATGATGAAATCCTTCTCATCCCTCTCCACAGTAAAGAAGATATCGTACTCCTCTTCGTCCTTTTCGTAGAGGCTGTGGATATCTCCTTCCGGATAAAACGCTTTTATTAATTCATATACATCATGCTCGAAATCCCTGTCAAGCAGCAGGATTCCTATTTTACACAAATGGATTGTACCTCTTTTCGTAGCCGATTGTTGTGGAAGTATCATGTCCCGGATACACACTGGTGTCATCCGGCAGAGCGGCCAACAGTCTGTGCAGGCTGTCCCGGATCTGGCTGGCACTTCCTCCCGGAAAATCTGTCCTGCCTACAGAGCCGCAGAACAGAGTATCTCCGCTGAACAGAACGCCTTCCTCTTTCAGATAATAGCAGCAGCTTCCCTTGGTATGTCCCGGCGTATGGATCATCTGGATGGAAAATCCCGCCGCTTCAAATACCTGCAGGTCATCCAGAAATACATCCGGGCGGATGGAGCAGGATTTCCCCATCTGGTCTGTCATATTCACAGAAGGCTCCCGGAGCATTTCCTCTTCCTGACGACAGGCATAAACAGGAATCTGATACTTTTCCCGCACTGCCTCCACGCCCATAATATGATCGAAATGACCGTGTGTGAGAAGCACTGCCACAGGCCTTGCGCCCATAGCGTTCACTTTTAATTCTATCTTGGAAGGTGAATCTGCCGGATCGATAATCAGCGCTTCACCTGTCTCTTTATTTTTTGCAATATAGCAATTGGTATATACAGGGCCAAGAACGCACTGCTGTAATTCAAGTTTGCCCATATTCTATCCTTTCACGGCATCAGCCTGTAGTTCTCTCCACATCTAAAACGCTCTCCAGCTGGCGGATCTTCTCAATGAGAGAGTTCAGTTCCTCCTTGCAGCTGACGTTAAAGCTTACGGAAATCGTCGCCTTCTCCTGCTTACTGGTGCGGCAGTTGATATTGCGGATATCGATCTTGCGCTCGGTAAAGATCTTGGAGATATCCACCAGAAGACCGGTACGGTTGTTGGCATACACATTGATCTCTGCCATGTAATGCTCATCCTGCTTGGTCTCCGGCTGCTGCCACTCTGCCTCCAGAAGACGGCTTCTGTCCATCTCAGACATATTCATCACATTGACGCAGTCTGTTCTGTGAATGGTAACCCCGCGGCCTCTTGTGACATAACCCACGATCTCGTCTCCAGGGATCGGGTTGCAGCACTTGGAAAAACGCACTGCCACATCATGGATTCCACGCACTACAATGCCGCTCTTGCTCTTAATGTGATGCTTCTTATCCTGATTCTCTGCAGCTGCTGCCTCCAGAACTTCCTCATCTGTAAGGTTCTTCTTATTCTCCTTGTCATAAGCCTCTACCAGCTTATTAAATACCTGGCCTTCCTTCAGGCCGCCATGTCCAATGGCCGCCAGCACGGAATCCCAATCACGGAAGCCATACTTGTGAAGAACCGCATCCATATACTGAGGCTTGGCATAGTTGGCAAATTTAAAGCCCTTGCTCTTGGCATACTGAGCCAGCATTTCCTTGCCTTTCAGAATATTATCTTCCTTCAGCTCTTTCTTAAACCACTGATTGATCTTGTTCTTCGCCTGGGTACTCTTTACCACCTTCAGCCAGTCACGGCTTGGTCCCTGGGAGTTCTGGGAAGTGATGATTTCAATACGGTCACCATTCTGGATCCGGTACTCAATGGGAACCAGCTTGCCGTTTACACGGGCGCCTACCATCTTGTTTCCTACAGCACTATGTACGCTGTACGCAAAGTCAATAGGGGTAGAACCGTTGGGAAGGGTCTTTACATCTCCCTGCGGGGTAAAGCAGTATACACTGTCCGCAAACAGATCCAGGTCATTCTTAAGAAGGCTCATGAACTCTTTATTGTCGGACATGTCCCTCTGCCACTCCAGGATCTGGCGCAGCCAGTTTAATTTCTCTTCCTCACGGTTGCCGGAAGAGGCCTTGCCGTCAGATGCTTCTTTATATTTCCAGTGTGCAGCAATACCATATTCCGCAGTCTTATGCATCTCAAAGGTTCGGATCTGGATCTCAAAAGGCTGTCCGTTTGGTCCGATCAAAGTGGTATGCAGGGACTGATACATGTTTGGCTTAGGCATTGCAATGTAATCCTTGAAGCGTCCCGGAATGGGCTTATACATCTCATGGATCACGCCAAGAGCCGCATAACAGTCCTTCACGGTATCCACCAGAATACGCACTGCAAACAGATCGTAGATCTGGTCAATAGTCTTGTTCTGGTTCACCATCTTCTTGTAGATGCTGAAGAAATGCTTCACACGTCCGTCTACCTGTGCTTTGATGCCTGCTTCCACCATATGCTGCTTCACAGTCTTCACAATATTGCCCACAAATTCCTCTCGGACGCTCTTGCGAAGGGCTACCTTCTCAACCAGATCGTAGTACACATCCGGCTTCAGGTATTTCAGGGAAAGGTCATCCAGCTCTACCTTGATCTTGGAAATACCAAGACGCTGGGCAATGGGCGCATAGATGTCCATGGTCTCCCTTGCCTTCTCCTTCTGCTTCGCAGGAGTCATATACTGAAGGGTACGCATGTTATGAAGACGGTCTGCAAGCTTGATCAGGATCACACGGATATCCTTGGCCATGGCAAGAAACATCTTGCGAAGGCTCTCTGCCTGCATCTCCACCTTATCTGTGGAGTAGGACAGCTGTCCGATCTTGGTCACGCCATCAACCAGAAGAGCCACCTCAGGCCCGAATTCCTTGGTGATCTCCTCGCAGGTCATCCAGGTATCCTCCACAGCGTCATGGAGAAGTCCTGCAACGATGGTCTCCTTATCCAGTTCCAGATCTGCCAGAATAATTGCTACGCATAACGGATGAATGATATAAGGCTCCCCGGACTTTCTTTTCTGGTCCTTGTGGGCCTCCCGCGCAGTCTCATATGCCTTCTGGATCAGCGTAATATCTGTAGAAGGATGATATTTCTTAATGCTGGCGATCAGCTCATTATATAATACTTCAGGGCTTGTAAAGTCGTGCATGGATTTCACAGCTGCATCTGCCTTCTTCACAGACTCCAGCTTCTCCATATCCTCCTTGGACATTTCAGGTGTCCCGCCCCTTTCTGTAATAACATCAGCCATAATTTACACCTGCCTGTTTCTATACTATCTGCGTCAGCATTTGCCCTCATGATCCATGACAGGCATCTGGCGAAACAGACTCATCCATTTATTTGCCTTCGTAGCGGATTACGGAAGCCACATCATATTTTTCCAGTTTCTTACGTCCCTCAAGGCCTGCAAGCTCCATCAGGAACACGATTTTCACAACCTCTCCTCCAAGCTGCTCGATCAGCTTGGCAGCAGCCTCAACAGTACCGCCTGTAGCGATCAGGTCGTCGATAATTACAACCTTCTGGCCTGGCTTGATGGCATCCTTGTGGATTTCGATCTCTGCCTTGCCGTATTCCAGATCGTAGCTTGCGGAAATGGTCTCGCATGGAAGCTTGCCTTTCTTGCGGACTGGAACAAATGGTTTGTGAAGATTGTATGCGATAGGCATTCCAAAAATAAATCCGCGGGATTCGGTACCTACGATCACATCTACATCAACGTCCTTCAGGCAGTCCTGCATGGAATCAATTGCAAGCTTCAGTCCGTCTGCATCCTGAAGGATACTTGTCACATCTCTGAAAATAATTCCCGGTTCCGGAAAATCCGGTATGCTTCTTACATATTCCTCTATTTTTTTCATAAAGAGCCTCCTCAGATATAGGGATGTGGGGAAAGCAGCAGCCACCCCCGGCATCATAATTATTTTTCAGTATACCACTTTTTACATACAGAATCAATGTCAAACCGACACGCTCCCTGCAAATACCGCATTTTTCGTGGTTTTACATGATTATTCACTGATCAGCAGTAATTTTGTATAACAATTTGCAGAGATTCTCTTCCCATATAGGAATTGATCCTTGGGTAATAGGTCACGGAAATGGTCTCATGAGACCTGGCAAAATCCGCGAATTCTTTCGCCTCGCCCCAGTAAAGGCCGTCCATCACAGCACCGGACGGGTCCCTCAGCTGCAGCTTCACTGTATTCTGAGTCTTTCCATATATTCCCACTTTTAAAACACGAAGATTTTTCTGGGCAAAAAGAGGCTTGGTGTTTCCCTTGCCAAAAGGTTCCAGAATGGAGAGCTGCTCTACCAGTTCTTCGTTAATATAGGAAATAGGCATAGGCACATCGATTACGATTTTGGGAATCATGTCCTCTTCTGTCAGGGTGCAGTTGTCATTCAAGGTCTGGCGGAATTTTTCCACATTCTCTTCCTCAATGGAAAGGCCTGCTGCCATAGGATGGCCGCCATACTGTACCAGAAGGCTGTCACATTTCACCAGTTCCTCGTACATGGAATAGTTTTCCGTGGATCTGCCACTGCCTTTTAAGGACTTTTCCCCTCTTGTAAGGACAAAGGTGGGCTTATGGTACTTTTCCCGGATTCTTCCAGCTATAATTCCGGCAAGGCTTTCGTGACATTCCGGCAAAAATACTACCATTACCCGGTCGTTTTTCAGGTCGCTGCTCTCGATCAGCTTGTAGGCTTCCTCCGTTTCTTTTTCCGTCAGGGCCTTGCGGCTGTCGTTCAGGGCTTTCAGATCTCCCGCAAGCTTTGCAGCCTCTTCCTCATCCTCCGACTGCAAAAGTGCCAGGGAGCGCATTGCGGTATCCAGTCTGCCGCTGGCATTGATGCAGGGGCCAAGACGGAATCCAATGTCGTAAGAGGTGATTTTCTGGTCTTCCAGGCCGATGGCCCGGATCAGCGCTTTCAGGCCTTTGTTTTTGGTAAAAGGCAGACGGGCAAGTCCCTCCTTTACCAGAATACGGTTTTCTCCCTGAAGGTCCATAATATCCCCCACTGTAGCGATTGCCGCAGGCTCCAGGAAATCTTCTTTTTCTTCTTCCGGAAGCCTGTATTTCTCATAAAGGGCAAAAACCAGCTTCATGGCTACCACAGCCCCGCAGATATTTTTGTTGGGGTATGTACAGTCTGCCTGCTTGGGATTGATGATGGCGTCCGCCGGGGGAAGGATGTAAGTTCTTCCTTCTTCGGTATCAGTAAAAGGCACCTCGTGGTGGTCGGTCACCACCACAGTCATCCCCAGTTCTTTTGCATAGGTGATCTGGCTTGATGCGGAAATGCCATTGTCACAAGTCACAATGGTGTCGATGCCGTCCTCCATAGCTTTTTTGATCAGATGGTCGTGAATTCCATAGCCGTCTGCCACACGATCTGGAATGTAAGTGTCCACATTTGCTCCAAGGCGCTTAAAGCCTTTCAAAAGAATGTAGGTAGCTGTCACTCCGTCAATATCGTAATCCCCGATAATCCGCATTTTGGTTCCTGCATCTATTTTCCCGGAAATGATTTCCACGGCCTTGTCAATGTCCTTCAGAAGTTTCCAGGAGGGGATATCTGCCAGGGTTCCATTCAGATATTCTTCTATAGCCTCATCACCTGTTATGTCTCTGTTGCGGATGATCCTTGCAATTACCGGATCAATCCCATATTTCCTGCCAATTCCCTGGAAATCAGCCTTTTTCGCGGTTACTACCCATTTTTCCATTCTTTTTCTCCTCGTATCATATGGTCTTACGCAATTTTAATATGAATTCGGATAAAAAGCAAGCCGGGACAGGTTTTCACGCCTGTCCCGGCTTAACATCTCTTTTATTTATTTTCTTCGGAAGAACTGTTCTCGGCATTCTTTGCAGCTTCCTGTGCTGCAAGACGCTCCTGAACTCTCTTGCGGTTTTTCTTCTTCGGCTGAGCCTGTGCGTTGGAAGCCGGAGCACTCTGTGTATTTGCACTCTGTGCTGTCTTCTTAGCAGGTGCTGCAGCCGCTGCAGCTTTCACAGTATCCTGTCCTGCGCCGATTTTCTTTTTCATTACCAGCCACAGTGCACCTGTAATGCATACGGAAGAATATGCACCGCAGATAATACCAACCATCAATGGTGCCGCAAACTCACGGATGGAAGAAACACCCATGATATAAAGAACTGCTACCATGATAAATGTAGTAAGGGAAGTATAAATACTTCTGGTAAGTGTCTGTGTAATACTTCTGTTGACCACTTCCTCAATCTCATCCAGGCGTTTGCTTCCATGAAGGTTCTCACGGATACGGTCGAAGATAACGATTGTAGCATTGATAGAATAACCAACAATGGTCAGCATACATGCGATAAAGGTATTTCCTACGGAAATTCTGGAAATCGCATAGAAGGTAAGGACAACTAGAACGTCATGGAGGAGTGCAAGTACTGCACTGCCTGCAAAGCGGATATCCTTGAAGCGGAACCAGATGTAAAGAAGCATGAAGATAGTAGCAACGATAACGGCAACTACTGCATCTCTTCTCATCTCATTGCTGACAGTAGCGGAAATGCTCTCTGCCTGGATCAGAGACTCATCTACATCAAACTTATCCACAAGTGCCTTGTTCAGAGCTTCACGCTCATCCAGAGTCAATGCGCGAGTCTTAATGATAACCTGATTGGTTCCAACAACCTTGGTAGGCTGTACATTCTTATCTCCTGTTACTTCTTCTACAACAGGTGTAACCTCAGAATCAATAGTCTTAATGTCCAGATCCTCATTAAAGGTAACATTGGTAGAAGTACCGCCTGAAAACTCAAGGCTGTAGTTCAGGGCTTTTCCGCCTGTTGTACTGTGGATCAGCATGACTGCCGGTCCTGCAAGAATCAGGATAATAGAAAGAGTGAAGCAGAATTTTCTCTTTCCAACAAAGTTGATAACCTTCTTCTCTTCTGTCTTTCCGTAAAATTTCTCATCACGTACTCCGACTGCATATAATGCATTAATCACAAGTCTGGAGAATACCAGTGCTGTGAACATGGAAACCACAATACCAAGTGCCAGTGTGTAAGCAAAACCCTTAACAGAACCGGTACCCAGCCACATCAGCACGAATGCTGCGATCAGAGTTGTGATGTTTCCGTCAAAGATTGCAGAAAATGCTTTGGAGAATCCGGCTTTGATTGCGGCGCGCACGGTAGAGCCTGCGCCGATTTCCTCACGGATACGTGCATAAATAATAACGTTGGCATCTACTGCCATACCAATGCCCAGGATGATACCTGCAATACCCGGAAGCGTAAGGGTAATGTCAAATGCATTTAAGGTAAGCAGAATAGTTGCTGTATAGAAAATCAGGGATAAGCCTGCAACCGCACCAGGTACACGGTAAGCAATGATCATGAACAAAATGACGATGATCAGACCGATCATACCTGCGATAAGGCTGGTGGAAATTGCTTCCTCACCAAGCTGTGCTGCTACAACACTGGAACGAAGCTCTGTAAGCTCAAGGCTAAGAGAACCGATACGAATATAGGAAGCAAGCTCCTGCGCTCTCTCAACGCTTTCCATACCGCTGATCTGTGCCTTACCGCCTGTGATGGCTTCATTTACTCTTGGAGCGCTTAATACGCCGTTATCATAAATGATGGCGATCTGTTTGCCTACATTGTTCTGGGTAGCTTCTGCAAATTTGGTCTTTCCTTCATCTGTAAGAGTCAGGTCGACTACATATTCCCTGCTGCTGGAGTTCTGCTGCTGGATCGCACCGCCTGTAGCATCTGCCACGTCAGTACCTTCCAGTACTACACAGCCTGCCTCACGGATTTCATCCAGGCTTCTTGCCAGGGAGTATCCGGTCTCGCTGTTAGCATCAGTCTGGAAGTTTGCGTTTCCGTCCTCATCCTGCTGTGTGATAAAGCAAAGGGAGCCTGGCTGGCCAAGTTCTTCCAGAATGGCATTTGCATCTGTTACACCCGGAATTTCAACATTGATACGGTCGGAGCCTTCCTGGTATACCTGTGCTTCTGTGCTGTACTGTTCAACACGTTTCTGCAGCTTGTAGACAGTATCCTTCATGTCCTCACTGCTTGGGTCGCTGTCTTTTGCCTGATAGGTAATGCTCACACCACCGGCCAGATCAAGTCCGGTCTTAATGTTCTTTGCAGCTCCGGTTCCTGTAGGACCAATACCTACTGCAGCCGTAAAGCAGAAGAACACTGTGATGATGGCAGTCAGAATCAGGACTAAGATTCCTCTTGATTTTTTCATTGTTCTGTCCCTTCTTTTTGGTTTTTCGCAAAAGCAGGGCTGACAGAAATCTTCGCAGCTGGCGAAGAGCTATCAGTCTTCTGCCAGTGCGGCTTTTATCATGATGGCGCACTCCACACGCTTCCTCTGGAGTTCACATCCGATTTCATAATTACTTCTGATATCCTGATGAGCATGATATCCGTTGGCTGCACACCCGCCGCTGCAGTAGAATCTTGCAAAGCATTCCTTGCAGGCTGGCTTGGTATAAACATTGCATCCGCTAAATTCCTTCTGGATGTCTGTCCTTACAAGTCCATCGTCTACATTTCCCATCAGATATTCTTCTTCACCAACAAACTGGTGGCAAGGATAAAAATCTCCCCACGGAGTTACGGCAAGATACTCTGTACCGCTTCCGCATCCGGAAAGTCTCTTATATACACATGGACCACCGGTAAGATCAATCATAAAGTGGAAGAAGTTAAAGCCTTTGCCTTCTTTCTCGCGCTTGATCATCTCTTTGGCAAGGAGATCGTATTCTTCCATAATCTTCGGCAGGTCCTCCTCACGAAGTGCGTATTCCTCTGCCGGATCAGCTACCACCGGTTCCACAGAAATCTGCTTGAAGCCAAGATCTGCAAGATGAAGCACATCCTTGGAGAAATCAAGGTTATGATGAGTAAAGGTTCCTCTTACATAATACTTGTCCTGATTTCTGGATTCTGCAAACTTCTGGAACTTAGGCATAATAAGATCATAGCTGCCGGCACCTTTGCGGAACGGGCGCATGAAATCATGAACCTCCTTGCGGCCGTCAACACTGAGGACCACATTTCCCATCTCTTTGTTGCAGAATTCCATTACCTCATCATTGAGCAAGACGCCGTTGGTGGTAAGGGTAAAACGGAATTTTTTATTATGGATTTTCTCCTGCTCGCGGCCATATGCTACCAGATCTTTTACAACCTGCCAGTTCATAAGCGGCTCGCCGCCGAAAAAGTCAACCTCCAGATTGTGTCTGGAGCCCGAATTGGCGATAAGGAAATCCAATGCCTTCTTGCCCACCTCAAAAGACATAAGGGCACGTCTTCCGTGATATTCCCCTTCTTCTGCAAAGCAGTAGCGGCAGGCAAGATTACAGTCATGTGCAATGTGCAGGCAGAGGGCTTTCACCACTGTCTGACGGTTCTTTGTAAATGCATCAATGGCATTCTCGTATACATCCTTTGTGAAAAGCATGCCTTCTTCCCTCAGCTTCTCACATTCTGCCACTGATGTCCTAATATCTTCCTCTGAAAACTGATTTCCCAGTTTTCCTACAATGGCTGCTGCGTCAAGGCCTTCTTCCATATAAGGAAGCACTTCATAGGTGACCTCGTCCACAACATGGATACATCCGCTGTTAATGTCCAGCACAATGTTATAGCCATTGTTCTGATAACGGTGAATCAGACTCATGTTATTATATCCTTTCATTTTTCCTATTGCATGAATAAGCAGCGGCTGTTACACCGCTGCTTACATACGTTTCCAGCTGCTTTAAATAGAAATGTCTCCTACTTATTTGTTCTCGCAGCTCTGGTTTCCTACTGTACAGGATGTCTTGCATGCGGACTGACATGATGTCTGGCACTCGCCGCATCCGCCCTTCTTTACAGTGTTCTGCAGATTCTTTGTATTTAATGTTTTGATATGCTGCATGATATAGCCTCCTTATGTATATTATCTTCGCCTAGTATATCATATCTTTTTTTATTTTTAAAGTATTTTTTTCACGAAAGCATTCCTCCCAGTGCGCCGCCCCCAAGACACATGAAAAATGTGGTCACAGCGTGCATCAGGCTCATATCCCATTTGCCTTTTACCGCAAAGGAGACCGTAATCAGAAGAAGGTAATAAAAGACTCCTACCAGGATTCCCCAGAGATATTTGTCCTTTCTTATGATTTTGCCTGCCATAAAGCCTCCAAGCAGACAGGACAGGATATACACCGCCACAATCCCGGCGGATACCGGCTTTTCCCCCAAGTCAAACTGAAACAGAAGAAACGCCAGAAGCAGCAGGAAAATTCCTGTTACTGCATAAGAAAAAAGCAGTGATCTCAAAATCGCTCTTACTTTCATAAAAACAGCCCTCCTATATGGAATATATGGGAGGGCTGCTGTGGTTATTCGCCTGTAAGCTTATTCATTTTCTTTTTATTCATTTTCTTTTCTGCGGATGCCAAATACGGCTGCCACCATTCCAGCTGCTGTCATCAGCAGAAGGACAAATGGAAGGACTGTAGTCTCATCACCGGTTTTAACTGCGTTGGATGTCTGGCTCTGTCCGTTATTGTTTGCAGTGCTGTCGGAGGACTGGCTGTTTCCATTGCTGGAACTGCTTCCGTTTGCAGAAGAGGTTCCGCCAGTTCCTGTGCTGCTGTTTCCACTATTTCCGGAAGTGCTGTTTGCATCGGAAGTATTTCCTGTGTTTCCAGATGTGCTGGTATTTCCGGAATTATCAGCTGTGCCAATTGTACTGGATGCTGAACCGCCATTGCTGCTGTCTGTTCCGGTTCCGGCTGTTCCATCAGTGCCGATTCCTGTGGTTCCGTTTGTACCAGTCGTTCCGCTTGTTCCACCAGTTCCTGCACCTGCGGTTCCGGTAACGGATGGGGATGGTGTCGGTGTTCCGCTGATAGTCACGGTAGGTGTGGGAGTCGGAGTTCCGTTATCTCCGTAAGCGCCGTTGGCGATCTCATCTCCGATGATCGGGCGGAAGCCTGCAATTCCAAATGGGCTGAAGGAATGGGTACTGAATACCATTGTGCTTCCATTCACGCTTGGAACGATTGTCTCTGTTGCACCGTTGGCAAGCAGATGCTCGATGGAATACTCATAGCCCTCTTTTACCGGAATGGTAACACTTACATACTGGCCATCCGGGATCTCGTACTCGGTATTGTTCTTCAAATCCCATAATTTAAACTCATAGGACTGGAAAATATTGGCTTTCTCTTCGTTCTTGAATTCGTAGCTCTCGCCGCTTTCCACCTGGAACTGTACATACCACGGAAGGTCAATGCCAGATACGGTAATGCCCTCGCAGGTATGGTTCTCTGCGGCTCTTGCAGCCTGCTCTTCCTCTGTCAGATCGTCCTCTGCGGTATTCGGTCTCGTGTCAGAAACAGTGAAATCTGCCGGATTGTCAAAAATATTTTTCTCATCGGAAGAAGTATCTTCCTCTGTAGCTTCGTCCGTATTCTCAGATGGCTCCACTTCATCCAGCACAGTTGCTCCTGGCATAAGGGCTCCGAATTTATCGTTCAGCATTCCGCCTGCGCTTTCATTCTGGGCGGTATCCTCTGCCGGCACCTCGGAAGCTGCAGGTTCTTCGGCCTGATCCGGTGTGCTGTCTTCTTCAGCTGCTTCTGTAATCTTAGCGGAGGTGTCCTCTTTGGTCTCTTCACCGGAAGCAGCTGTCAGTGCATTGTCAGCTTCTGTCTCATCTGGCAGGATTGCATCTGCAGCGGACGGAGCTTCTGTAACAGGCGCATCCTTTAAAAGATCGTCTGCGGTATTTCCTGCCTCCTCTGCGGTATCAGCGTTCTCCGGCTGGTCAGCTTTGTCGGAGTTCCCGGTATCCTCTGTACTGTCGGAAGCTGCCGGAACATCCGGGTTCTCTGCCGCTGGCTCCTGGGACGGAGTCTCTGCTGGAGTCTCTGTCGGTGTTTCCGCAGGGGCTGCTTCCTCCGGGTTCTGGGTTTCTCCTGCATTTTCTGCCGGAGCCTGGGTATCAGAAGAACCATTCTCCTGGGATTCCCCGGCAGACGGAGTCTCTGCCGTGTCTGATGAAGCCTGAGTATCATCAGCGGTATCCTCCAGACTGCTTACCACAACATTGACGGTGCCTTTGACAACCTTCTTCTGGGCATCCCATCCCGGAAGATAAGAAAGATCTACATTCTCAGCCGGCTTAAAGATTACTTCGCAGGCCTGCACTCTCTTATCCGGTACGAAGGTTCCATCTGCCCAGGAAAGAGTTCCGTAGTCGCTCTTTGGCAGTGCCACCTGAGAAAGGGCTGCCGGCTGGTCAATGGTTACATTATCTGGAATAAGACTGGATGTCTCAAGATTCGCTTCAATATTTCCAATTTCTGCAAGGACCGGATAAACCTGTCCGGTCATCAGCACTGCTGTCATGGCAGCTGCTGCAAGTAGTGATACACTTTTTCTGTACATAACGTTTTTTTTCTTCTTCATCCTGGCACCTCTGTTGTATGTATATATAAAATTATATTTATCATCAATGGAACGGTGTGTTTCTGCCTGATCCGGCAGAACATTTATGTTTTTTTGCGCCCATATTTATACTATATCAAATCTTTACTCTTTTGTAAATGTTTTGTAACATTTTATTTTATTTTTTACCAAATCGAATTATAACACAGTTCCCGTTTTTTCGACACCCCTAAATTCTACTTTTTTACATATACTTTTACATTTTGTTAAAGCTGGCTTTTTCGTTTGTCTTCCAGTCCGGATGTTTTCCTAAAGTCATTTATTGCCAACATTTTTTCCTTGCTTTTTCCCACTGAATCATGTATATTTTTCTTATTATATCAAAAAGGAGTGAATATAGTTTGGATTCAAGTGTCCCTATACAGGCGGTCACCATACTGATTCTGGTGTTGCTGTCCGCCTTCTTTTCCTCTGCGGAGACGTCTATGACAGCTGCCAACCGCATTCGGATCCATTCCCTTGCAGAGCAGGGGAACAAGCGGGCCATTACGTTAGAGAAGGTTATTTCCAACTCCAACAAGATGCTCAGCACCATATTAATTGGTAACAATATTGTAAACATTGCGGCATCTTCCCTTGCCACTACCTTTACTATGAAGGTGTTCGGAAGCATGTACATCGGTGTCGCCACAGGTGTTATGACTCTGCTAGTGCTGCTTTTCGGCGAGATCACCCCCAAGACCATTGCCACCCTTAAAGCCGATGACCTGGCACTTACCTATGCAAGACCGATTTATGCACTGATGGTGGTGCTCACCCCTGTCATCTACATTGTAGGGAAATTAGCCAACGGCATTCTTTTTGTTCTCCGTGTTGATCCCAATGCCAAGAGGGACACCATCACCGAGCACGAGCTTCGTTCCATGGTAAATGTAGGCCAGGAAAACGGCGTGATCGAGCGGGAAGAAAAGCAGATGATCTACAATGTGTTTGATTTCGGTGACTCTGCCGCCAAGGATGTGATGATTCCCAGAATTGACATGACCTTTATTGAGGTAAACTCCACTTACCAGGAGCTGATGGATATTTTCAAGGAAGACATGCACACCCGTTTCCCGGTTTATGAGGACAATACAGACAATGTAATCGGGATTATCAACATCAAGGATCTGCTTCTCTACCCGGAGAATGAGCAGTTTTCCATCCGGAAAATTCTCCGTGAGCCTTATTTTACCTATGAATATAAGCATACCACAGATCTGATGATGGAGATGCGCAAGGCTTCCGTGAACCTTGCCATTGTACTGGATGAATATGGTTCCACAGCCGGACTGGTCACATTGGAGGACCTGCTGGAAGAAATTGTTGGGGAGATCCGGGATGAGTATGACGAGGATGAAGAAGAGCCGATCTGTGAAATCCAGCCTGGAAGAGAATATCAGGTGCTTGGTTCTGCCAAGTTAAGCGACCTGAACGAAGCCCTTGGAACCAAACTGGAATCGGAAGACTATGATTCCGTCGGCGGCTACATTATCGAGCAGCTGGACTGCCTGCCCCGTGAAGGCGAATCCGTCACTCTGGAAGACGGTATGCGGCTGGTTGTAGAAGCCCTCGACAAGAACCGCATTGAGCTGGTTCATATCTGGCTGCCGGAACGCAAAAAGACCGATGAGAACCAAGAAGACTGATCATATCCCGATACACGATCCACAATTATATATTTAAAATGCAAAAAATCCGAACCCCTTTCGATTAAAATGGGGATTCGGATTTTTGTTTTCGAAATCACATTTTAACGCCCCTTATCTCCCAGCATCAGGCAGAACTGTTTCACGATCCGGTCAATTTCTCCAGTGACGGCTTCCACCCCGACTTCCGTTTCCCGCCAGTTTTCCCTGGTGATTCCATCCGGGCAGGCCGGGCAGACCAGAATCTTCGCCTCCGGGTACAGGATCTGATAATACATCAGAGAACGTCTGGCATGATAGGTCTTGCAGCACAAAATTGCCTTATTCACCTGAATTCCCGCCCTGTCTGTCACCTGTCTGGAATAAATGGCATTTTCATAGGTAAAGGTTGCCTGGTCTTCCCGCAGGATTGCCTCTTCCGGAACACCGTTCTTCATAAGAACGCTCTTTAAGAATTCCCATTCCGTCTCATATTCTCCGTCATAAATTTCCTGGTGAGACTGCACTCCCACAAATTTCCCCAGGGTAATGCTGTATCTTCCGCTGGGCAGAATATAAGGAGCATAGCCTTCTTTATATAACTGCGCCGCACGCTCAGCCATCTGGGGAAACCCGTTTCCCGGCACAAAAATAATATCCGCCTTCTCAGGCTGATCCTCTGCAAATACAAAATCCTCTGCTGTTCTTAGAAATTCACTGTAATCCATTCTTTTGTTCCTTTCATAGCTCCTGCCAGCTTTTACCAACGAAACAGACATATCTGATCATGCATCCATTCCTAATTTAAAAGCCTGTGCATGTTGTTATCTGCATTATAATGTTTTTCCAGCTATTTTTCCACCCAGGAAATCTCTCCCGTCTTATTTTGTCACGATCAGGGTGCTGTAGCCATCATCCCGCAGCTGCTGTTCCATGCGGATCGCATTGTCCAACTGCACGAAAGCCCCGACCTGCACTTTATAGAATTCCCCATCCTGCAGAATATACGCTGGATATCCTTTTTCCTGCAGCATATACAGCATGCGGTCCGCGTTTTCCCGTTTGCGGAAAATACCGGTCTGCACCCGGTAATACAAAGGCTCCTCTCCCTGCTGCTGATCCAAAGTTCCAAGAATGGCGCCGGCAATCGCCTGGGCAATCTCCTCCTGCTTCTCATCATAAAGCTGATTGTCCTCATCAGAATTGATAAACCCGGTTTCAATCAGAAGAGCCGGCATCTTGGTTTTTCGCAGCACTACAAGCCCCGTTCTTGCCTGAACCCCGATTTCCCGAAAGCCCAGTTCTCCAAGGGCACCTACAATATTCTGTGCCATCTCATATTTCACACCGGATTTGTCGTAAACCAGCACCTCCACTCCATTGTACTGATTCACCTCCGGGCTGCTGTTCCGATGAAAGGAAATGAAATAATCCACCTTCGCCTCATTGGCAAGTCTTGCCCTCTCAAAGGGGGAAATGTAATCATCCGTAGTTCTGGTATACAGCACCTTTATCCCATTTTCGGAAAGAATTTTCCCAACAGCCATGGCAAGGGTGAGATTGTCATCCTTTTCCCTGCGGCCTTTATATACAGCTCCCGGATCCGATCCGCCGTGCCCGGCATCTATCATAATGGAATATGGCATGTCAAAATGACCTTCCTTACACTCTTTCTCTATTAGAATATGTAAAAAACTGCCAAAAGCTACTTGACTTTTACGCTTTAAAGCGGTATTATTTTGTGCAGACAGTACTTTAAACTACGAAAATGTTTTTAAGGAGGAAACAAATTATGAAAAGAAAGGTTTTATCCGTAATTATGACCGGAGCTATGGTAGCAGGTCTTGCAGGTACAGTAACCGTACACGCTGAAGAGCAGCAGACATACAATATCGGTATCTGCCAGCTGGTTCAGCATGAAGCACTTGACGCCGCAACTGAAGGCTTCAAGGATGCAGTCAAAGAAGGTCTCGGCGAGGAGAACGTTACATTTGATGAGCAGAATGCACAGGGCGATTCCGCTACCTGCAGCACCATCATCAACAACTTCGTATCCAGCAATGTAGACCTGATCCTTGCAAACGCTACTGCTTCTCTTCAGGCTGCAGCAGCAGGAACAAGCGATATCCCGATCCTTGGCACCGCAGTAACAGAGTATGGCGTAGCTCTTGATCTTACTGATTTCGACGGCACTGTAGGCGGAAATATTTCCGGTACATCAGACCTTGCTCCACTTGAGGATCAGGCAGCAATGCTTAACGAGCTCTTCCCAGATGCAAAGAACGTAGGACTTCTCTACTGCTCCGCTGAGCCGAACTCCCAGTACCAGGTAGACACTGTTAAGGCTGCACTTGAGGATCTTGGATACACCTGCGAATACTACGCATTCTCTGATTCCAACGATATCTCCTCTGTTGTAACAAACGCAGTTGCAGACAGCGATGTCATCTATGTTCCAACAGACAACACAGCAGCTTCCAACACCGAGCTGATCAACAACATCTGCCTTCCGGCAAAGGTTCCGGTAATCGCAGGTGAAGAGGGAATCTGCTCCGGATGCGGTGTTGCTACTCTTTCCATCAGCTACTATGACCTTGGAAAAGCAACTGGAGAAATGGCAGTTAAGATCTTAAAAGACGGCGAAGACATTTCTACAATGCCAATCGAGTACGCACCTAACTTCACAAAAGAGTACAACGCAGACATCTGCGCAGAGCTTGGAATCGAAGTTCCGGATGATTACGTTGCAATCGGTGCAGACGCTGAATAATACATATTAATATTGATTTGACAGATTATTTGGACATTTAGCTGTTTCAGACAGCATAAACACAGACAGCGGGAAGGGAATCCTCTCTCGCTGTTTGTGTCGTTTCTAAACAGACTTGTCCTTAAATAAAAATCAGCTGTATTGCGCCGCAGCGCTGCCGCAGCTTGGCATGCAGGAGGAAAAAAACATGCAAATCGCAAACTTAATAATGGCACTTCCAGGTGCCGCTGCCCAGGGACTGATCTGGGGTATTATGGCAATCGGTGTATACCTTACTTTCCGTGTTCTGGACATCGCCGATCTGACCGTAGACGGTACCATGTGTACCGGAGGTGCTGTCTGTGTCATGATGATGATCAGCGGACATAACGTATGGGTATCTCTTCTGGCAGCAACCTTAGCCGGTATGCTGGCCGGACTTGTCACTGGTATTTTCCACACCTTTATGGGAATCCCAGCCATCCTTGCCGGAATCCTGACCCAGCTTTCCCTTTACTCCATTAACCTGAAGATCATGGGAAAAGCAAACCAGGCCATCAACGTTGACAAGTATCCGATCCTGATCTCCCTAAGACGAATCAAAAACGTGCCGATCACCCAGAACACCATTCTGATCGTTGCACTGTTTATTGTAGTGATCATCGCAATTTTGTACTGGTTCTTCGGAACCGAGCTTGGCTGCTCCCTTCGTGCAACAGGATGCAACCCTAACATGTCCCGTGCACAGGGTATCAACACAGATTTCTGCAAGGTTCTTGGCCTTATGGTTTCCAACGGACTTGTTGCTTTATCCAGTGCTCTTCTGGCTCAGTACCAGGGCTTCGCAGACGTAAACATGGGCCGTGGTGCGATCGTAATCGGACTTGCTGCCGTTATTATCGGCGAGGCGATTTTCAGCCGCATTTTCCGCAACTTCGCACTCCGCCTTCTGTCCGTAGCATTCGGTTCCATTCTCTACTATCTGGTACTTCAGACTGTAATCTGGATGGGTATCGACACAGACCTTCTGAAAATGCTGTCCGCACTTGTAGTTGCTGTATTCCTGGCAGTACCTTACTGGAAGGGAAAATATTTCGCAAAACCAGCAAAACGTGGAGGTAAGAACAATGCTTGAGATCAAAAACATATACAAAACCTTTAATCCGGGAACCATCAACGAGAAGGTAGCCTTAAACGGTCTTTCCCTGAAGCTCAATGAAGGTGATTTCGTTACCGTAATCGGCGGCAACGGAGCCGGAAAATCCACAATGCTGAACGCAGTTGCAGGTGTATGGCCGGTAGACGAGGGCCAGATCATCATTGACGGAACAGATGTTACCAAGCTTTCCGAGTACAAAAGAGCCGCATATCTTGGACGTGTATTCCAGGATCCTATGACCGGAACTGCTGCTACCATGGGAATTGAAGAGAACTTAGCTCTTGCCAAGCGCCGCGGCAAAACAAGGCTTCTCCGCCCCGGAATCACAAAGGCAGAGCGTGCTGAGTACAAAGAGCTTCTGAAAATCCTGAACCTTGGTCTTGAGGATCGTCTGACTTCCAAGGTAGGTCTTCTCTCCGGAGGCCAGAGACAGGCGCTTACCCTTCTGATGGCTACCCTTCAGAAACCGAAGCTTCTCCTTCTGGATGAGCACACTGCAGCCCTTGACCCGAAAACAGCAGCAAAGGTTCTGGACATTACAGACAAAATTGTCAACCGCGATCACCTTACCACACTGATGATCACCCACAATATGAAGGACGCCATCGCCCACGGCAACCGTCTGATCATGATGATGAACGGAAAAATCGTTCTCGACATCCAGGGTGAAGAAAAGAAAAAGCTTACCGTGAAACAGCTTCTGGATAAATTCGAGGAAGCCAGCGGAGAGGAATTCTCCAATGACTCCGCAATTCTTGGATAAGCAAAATACTTTCCGAAAAAAACCCTGTATTTCCTAAAATTTCTGGAAACTGCCGTCAGACTTCTGGTTCTGGCGGCAGTTTTTTGCCCTTAAAAGCTTTCCCAGGTGATAGACGCTTTACTTTGTCTCCTTCTCGTCCTCTTCGTGGGGGCCTCCCACCTGCAGAAACACAGTTCCCTTATACACCATAAAATCCCCGGTTTCCTGGCAGTACCGATATACCTTATCTGTGAGAAAATCCTCCTCCGGCGTAGCCTCCCGTAATGTGTCCCTAAGAACCTCCTGCAGATCCTCTGGATAGGCCATACGCACGCTGTGGACCATCACCTCATGAATACTGGTAAACACCAGATAAAAGTCTCCTTTCATCAATTCCGCCAGTCTTTTTGCCACGCCTGGTAAAAACACCGCTACCGCTCCGTTTGTCCTTCTTACTGTGCTGAGACAGTTTCCCACATTCTCTCTTCGCAATTCAAATTCCTGGTTCAGATCCATAAAGCATTCTCCGTTGTACTCCGGGTTTCCGATCAGTTTTTCCCACAGGAAAATTCTGGGCGGGGAAATAAAATATGTATTCAAAAGAGCCGCCTCAAAAACCGTTTTCTCGTCAAGCCCCCAGTTTTCCAGACAATCACGACGTATTTTCATGCTGGTGGTGCATCCTTTCACCTCTCCTACCTGCATGTACAATACCAGGGCAATGTCCCCGATTACCCGGTATACCGCTTTTGAAAGCTCTTTCTTGTGCTTCTTCCGGTTCAAAAGCCGGATGAAAAGGTCATTTTTCACCTTCTCGTAATTGTTCAGATTTTGGGTTTTCTCAAAAAATCCGGCATTTTTCAGTTTGCGGATTTCTTTTTCCACTGTGTCTGCAATTTTTTCCAGAGACACACCGTCCTCATAGTCATCAAAAAGCTCTTCCGTATGGATTCCGCACACTTCTTTTCCTGCCGGGGAAGCATGGCATTCCACAAACAGCCGGTCACCGCTAGGCGTCATCCCCTGTTCATCCTGCTCCTTGAAAAAAATCTGTTCTTCTTTCAGCCCCAAACGTTCTAGTAACAGCTGGCGCAGATTCTCCACAAATGCATCATACTCTTTGCTCATATTCAGTTCCTTTCTGCTTGAAAATATCGCTTTGAAATAAAAGGGGCGAAACGCCCTGATGATCGCTGGCCCTGCTGTGCATTGCAGACGGCCTGCTTATGAAAAAAAGATGGAAGCTGTGAATTGCTTCCCTTTGAGTTGCTGTATGGATAGTATATAAGAAATAAGCAGATTTGTAAAGTAGTTTTCATCGACAGAATACAGCGAAATTTTCCACAAAAACGGGCCTGCCGCATACACGGCAGACCCGAAATCATTCAATCTTATAAAGTTAGATTAAGCCTGAGGACCAGCAGCAACAAGCGCTTTACCAGCTTCATTTCCTTCGTATTTCTTGAAGTTCTTAACGAAACGGTCTGCAAGGTCTTTTGCTTTTACTTCCCACTCAGAAGCGTCAGCGTATGTGTCACGAGGATCAAGGATGCCTGTGTCAACGCCTGTAAGCTCTGTAGGAACCTCAAAGTTGAAGAATGGGATCTTCTTAGTCGGAGCTGTTAAGATAGCGCCGCTGAGGATTCCATCGATGATACCACGGGTATCTTTGATGGAGATACGTTTTCCGGTTCCGTTCCATCCTGTGTTAACCAGGTATGCTTTTGCTCCGCTCTTCTCCATTTTCTTAACGAGTTCTTCAGCATATTTGGTCGGATGCAGCTCAAGGAATGCCTGTCCGAAGCAAGCTGAGAATGTAGGTGTAGGCTCTGTGATACCTCTTTCTGTACCAGCAAGCTTAGCAGTAAATCCTGAAAGGAAGTAGTACTGTGTCTGCTCTGGAGTAAGAATAGATACTGGAGGAAGTACACCAAATGCATCAGCTGAAAGGAAGATAACATTCTTAGCAGCTGGAGCTGAAGATATAGGTCTTACAATATTCTTAATATGGTTAATTGGATAAGATACACGAGTATTCTCTGTTACGCTCTTATCAGCAAAGTCAATCTTACCATTCTCATCAAGAGTAACGTTCTCAAGAAGAGCATTTCTCTTAATAGCATTGTAGATATCTGGCTCTGAATCCTTATCAAGGTTGATAACCTTAGCGTAGCATCCACCTTCAAAGTTGAATACGCCATTGTCATCCCAGCCGTGCTCATCATCACCGATGAGGAGTCTCTTAGGATCTGTAGAAAGTGTTGTCTTACCTGTTCCTGAAAGGCCGAAGAATATAGCTGTGTTCTCACCATTCTTATCTGTGTTAGCTGAGCAGTGCATTGAAGCAATTCCCTTAAGTGGAAGGTAGTAGTTCATCATAGAGAACATACCCTTCTTCATTTCTCCACCATACCATGTGTTGATGATTACCTGCTCGTGGCTTGTAATGTTGAATGCTACACATGTCTCTGAGTTAAGACCTAATTCTGCGTAATTCTCAACCTTAGCCTTAGAAGCGTTATATACTACGAAATCTGGCTCGAAGTTTTCAAGTTCTTCTGCTGTTGGCTTAATGAACATGTTAGTTACGAAATGTGCCTGCCAAGCTACTTCTACGATAAAACGAACAGCCATTCTTGTATCCTTGTTAGCACCACAGAATGCATCTACTACGAAAAGTCTCTTATTACAGAGTTCTTTCTTAGCAATATCCTTAACCTTAGCCCATACATCTTCTGACATTGGGTGGTTATCATTCTTGTACTCATCTGAAGTCCACCATACTGTGTCCTTAGAATTCTCATCTACTACAATGTACTTATCCTTAGGAGAACGACCTGTATAGATACCTGTCATAACATCAACAGCACCAAGTTCGCTTTCCTTTCCTACTTCGTAACCCTCGTTAGAAGCCTTTGTTTCTTCTTCGAATAATAATTCATAAGAAGGATTGTGAATAATCTCTGTAGCGCCTGTAATACCATACTTGCTTAAATCAACGTTTGCCATTTTACATTAAACCTCTTTTCTTTAATTGTAGTACTTTATATACCTGCGTACCTTAACTTATATAAATGTATACAAGTATTATAGTAATTTACAGAAAATGGCTTTAACCACATTCTTTTGATAGTATACATAATCAGTTAGGAAAAAGCAACCTTTTAATTGTTAAGTTTTTAACTTTTTCTTTCAATTATTTCTAAGAAATGTGTAAAATTTTCATAAGTATATATGAAGTATATCCAATTATTATGGTTATAAGACTTATCTTATATAGTTCATACAAGACTTATTTTATATATAAATCCACTTACTCCTCCAGCATATACTCAAACATCTCATACCTAAGCCTGCTGCCCTCATTAATCTCCTCTGGCAGAAGTGCCCTTGCCACAACTCTTAAGTCATCACTTGGCGCATCCGTTCTCTTAAGGTTGGCATAATCGCCATCTATGCTTACCACCTCAAAGTACATTGTTTCCATAACTACACCTCTTTTTTCATTTTGTATTTTGTGTTTGTTTTATTTTAAATAATCAATTATATATCTAAAATATATTTAAACTTGTCAATTATACTATTCCATACCTATCCAATATTTCTAATTTGTCAAAACTTCTAACCCAGCCAAGCCATTTTTAAGTCTCTCAAGCCCATCCTTAAGAACACTCTCCGGACACGCTATATTCAGCCTTAAAAAGCTCTCTCCGCCTTTTCCGTATACACTTCCTGCCGACAGATAAAGTCCTGTCTTTTTTCTTATATCTGCCGCAAGCCTTCTGCTGTCTTTAGTAAGCTTTGAACAGTCTATCCATAAAAGATATGTTGCATCACTCTTAACCACATTTATATCTGGTATGTTGGCCTCAACATAATCATATACGATTTGTTTATTATTACTTATATACTGTCTTAATTCGTCAAGCCATTCCGCACCATTCTTATAAGCTGCTATTGCTGCTGATATTGCAAATGTATTTGGCTCTGCCACCTCATCTGTATTATAAGTCATTTCATAATCCGTCAATTCACACAGATATACTGTCTGGATACCCGCCATATTAAAGGTTTTTGTTGGTGCTATGCACGTAATACTTATATCCCTGCATATATCAGACACGGATGCAAATGGAATATACTCCTTTCCAGGGTCAGTTATGTCGCAGTGTATCTCATCTGACACTACTGTTACATAATATTTCTTACATAACTCACCTATTCTTTTCAGAGTTTCCCTGTCCCATATTTTTCCTGACGGATTCTGAGGGTTGCACAATATCATAAGCGATGTCTGTGGGTCTGACAACTTGCTTTCAAGGTCTGTCCAGTTTATGCTGTATTCTCCATCCTTGTATACAAGCGGATTTTCGAGTACACGTCTGCCATTATTTATTATTGAATTAAAGAAAATGTTATAAACAGGTGTCTGTATAAGCACATTTTCATTAGGTGTTGTGAGCTTTCTTACCACACTCGATATCGCAGGAATAACACCTGTTGTAAACACAAGCCAGTCTGTGTCTATATCCCAGTTATGTCTGTTTTTCCACCATTCTTTGTAAGACTGCCCCCATTCATCCGGTACTATGGAATATCCATATATTCCATGCTGCGCCCTTTCTATAATAGCTTCTGTAATAGCCGGCGCTGTCTTAAAGTCCATATCGGCAACCCACATAGGCAGCTCATTTTCACACACATCCCACTTAAGTGAGCCTGTGTTTCTTCTGTCAACTACTGTATCAAAATCGTACTTCAACTTATTATATCCTCCTCATTTTACAACATTTCAAGTATACTATAAAATTCAGGTCACCCCTACCTATAAGCAAGCTCATGTGAGTTTAGACCTTTTTACCCTGGTATCTACTTATTCTGCCATCTGACCTCGCCTGCTGTTATAATTGGATATCTTATAAGCTCTGACGCATCAAGATTTTCTTTTCGCATATCTACTGCTGTTATCTGGTGATTATCATAGGTTGTATAATAATATATTCCTTTGGTTGCATTACAACACGATGTATATATAGTTATCTCAAACTTTCCGTCTGCCACCTCGCAGCATCCTCTCTGCTGGTCTACTGAACCAAGTATGTGGAAGAACTGGCTTACACTCTCAATCTCACCACTTCCCGATATTGAGTTAAGTTTTGTAAATGCAACTTTAACAAATCGTGACTGGCTTGAAAGATCACCTGGTATTCCCATTCCACCCATACCTCTGCTGTATACATCAAGCTTAAGTACTTCTGCAAATGTGCTTTCCGGCTGTTTTCTTGACACTCCGGCATAATTATTAAGCTCAAACATCTGCATAGGAAACGGAGGGTTGTTAGTGAGAACTCCGACAGGATTATCATATATATGCAGACCATCCTTCATAGACTCAACTACTATACAGTTATCCTTATCAGCAATTATCCAATGAAGCTGTGCCGCTGGGAGCTGTTCACTGAATGGTGTTCCCGTAAGCCTCATCTGTGAAAGCTTTGTTCTCGCCTCTATAACAGATAAACACTGGCTGAGTACCCACGGTATGAATTCAAACTGCGCAACCTGTATGGCATCCGACTCATCATCTAATATAACTTTCTCATAAGCTGCATTTCCAACAAAATTAAGTCCTGCCATACCTACACCCTTTTCGTTGACTGCATCATAATAAAGAGGATATCCACCTGCAACATAAGCCATTCCTATAATCGCATAGTGTGTCTTTAACTTTCCTGCGTGTCTGAAATCAAACTCATAATTTCTTGGTGTTATTGTAATCTCCTCACCATAAGAGAATTCATAATCAAGAGTCCTTCCCATATAGAAGTCTTTAGTTTTATACGTTGCTGCTGTACACATATATAAGCACCTCATTTCTTTCTTATTCTTTGTTTTCTAATATAGCTATAATTTTAAATACTACATAATTTCATCCGTTTTACGGCGTTGCACAGACATATCTTTTTGTGATTAGCCACAGACAAAAAACTTACTTTTTTTATTTTTAACATTTGTACCCTGCTATATTCCAAATCACAAAATAACTGATATAGTTTTTATTATTGTACCATTTTATAACTCTTTTTTACATTAATTTTCCATTAATTATGGCACTTATTTACACCTTGACAAATGACAATGATAATCTAAAATATTTGTGTACTAAAATAATTAAGAAGGATTAATTGTTATGAACTTTCCTAATGATGAAGAATATATAATAAGGCCTCTTACAACAGATGATGCCGAACAATATAATGCACTTTTAAGATATGCCTTTCAGGTAACAGAAGCTGAGCTTGCCGAAACTGGCTGGAAAGATGATGAGATAAAGCAGTCTAAGTTCCCGGTTCTTCAAAGAGCTGACGTTCTTGGATGCTTTGATAAGAATGAGCTTATCGCTCAGTTTGCTGTATATCCGCTTGATATGAACATCTATGGTGTACGTTTTAACGTAGGATTTGTCACAAGCGTATGCACTTACCCTGAATACACTGGTCATGGAATTATGAAAAAGCTTATGATTCAGTGTCTTACACGTATGCGTGAGGGTCACAAGTCATTTGCACTGCTATATCCTTATTCAATACCTCTCTACCGCAATCTTGGCTGGGAAATCATATCTAACAAAATGACATACACTATTAAAGACCGACAGATTCCAGAAAAGTTACACGAACCTGGATATGTACGAAGAATTTCACAAGCTTCATTCCAAATTCGCCGAAAAAACCCATGGCTGCCTGTACCGCAACAACCTTGCATGGGAAGAATACTGGCGCTGGGATGAGGACGACACTATGGTTGCTATATATTATTCAAGGGATGATGTTCCTTATGGATATATGGTGTATATGATAAGCTCCGACATTATGCACGTTAAGGAAATGATATATCTAAACCGTGAAGCCCAGCTTGGACTATGGGAATATATACATGCCCACAATTCTATGATTGATGAAGTCCGTGGTAACAACTATTACAGCGAACCGATAGCCTTTGAGCTTGATGACAGCGATATAAAGGAAACTATCAGACCTTATGCTATGGGAAGGATTATTGATATCAAGCAGTTTTTTGAAAAATATGCCATCGACCCTGACGAACCTGCCTGTATTTATGCTTTCGACATCGAAGATGAGCTTCTTTCATGGAATAACGGAAGATTTATTGTCTTGTTCAAGGATGGTCACTGTAGTATCACAAGCGGCACACCCGACTATACTATGAAAATGTCAATAGCCACACTTACAACTATGCTGCTTGGCTATAAAAGTGCTGAAAAGCTTTACAGTATGGAACGTATTGAAACTACCAAAGAGGCTGTGGAAAAGCTTGATGACATACTTTTCCATGCTGTACCATATGTGTCAGATTATATCTAATCAGATTATTGATTGACAAATGATTATCTCAATGATATAATCCGCATACATTGTTTCTACACAAAGTAAGTTTTACTACAATTTATTTATAAAACACATGTGGATTTTTCTAGATGTTTCTATTTTTCGCCACATAGCTTACGGGCTATGTGGTTTTTTTTGTGCTTATAATACTGTTATTATGCTATTTTATAAGCATTAATTAAGATAAGATAATGTGATTATTTAGAATTTTTCACCATAAAATATTAAAGAAATGAGGACTAGTGTGAAAAATAAGATTTTTCACACGCAAGATTTGTGCTTCGCACAAACTTGAGATGCGCAAAGAAGCAGCGCAAGAATGGAGATTATTATGGATCAGACTTACATGAAAAAACAAAACATATTAAAGCTCTTATTAACCATGGCTCTTCCCATGGTTATATCTATGCTTGTGAATTCCCTTTACAACATTGTTGACAGCTTTTTTGTCGCTAAGATAAGTGAAAATGCTATGACTGCCATATCACTTGTATTCCCTATGCAGAACTTTATCAACTCTGTCATGATCGGCTTTGGAATAGGTATCAATGCTGTCATAGCATTTTATATGGGAGCTTCTGATAAGGAAACCGCCGATAAAGCTGCAAGTCAGGGCTTATTCTTAAGCACTGTCCACGGAATTGTGCTGATGGCTGGCTGTATTATACTCATAAGACCATTTCTTAATATGTTTACTAATGACCAGACTGTTATTGACCTTGGTGTGAAATACTCTGTCATCGCATTTGCATTTTCACTGATGCTTGCATGGGAACTTGTATTTGAAAAAACATTTCAGGCTGTCGGACGAATGACTGTTTCTATGACCGCCATGCTCGCAGGCTGCATGACTAATATTATACTTGACCCTGTACTTATATTCGGACTTGGCATATTTCCACGTATGGGAATTGAAGGTGCTGCACTTGCAACTGGCATAGGTCAGACTGTAAGCCTTATTGTATACATTATAATATATATTGTCAGACCTATCCCTGTACGCTTCACAAGTAAACATATGAAACCTGAGAAAGTGCTTTGCGTAAAAATGTATTCTATCGGAATACCTGCATGCCTTAATATGGCGCTTCCTTCACTGCTCATATCTGCGCTCAATGTCATACTTGCGGCATATTCACAGGTGTATGTGTTCGTACTTGGAGTATATTATAAGCTTCAGACATTCCTGTATCTTCCTGCAAATGGAGTTGTACAGGGTATGCGTCCTCTTATCGGATACAACTATGGTGCTGGCGAAACTAAACGTGTTAAGAAAATATATGCAACTGCAACAGGCATAGTTCTTGTTATTATGTGTATCGGAACTGCTGTATGCTTATGTATTCCTGAAACACTTATTGGATTATTTACTTCCAACGAAACAACTATATCTGCGGGAGCTGCTGCTTTAAGAATTATAAGTGCCGGATTTATTGTATCCTCTGTATCCGTCACAGCCTCCGGCGCACTTGAAGGACTTGGCAAGGGAATTCCTTCACTTATTATATCTATATTCAGATATGTTGCTGTCATCATACCTGCAGCCTTTATTCTAAGCCGTATATATGGTGCTGTTGGCGTATGGCACTCATTCTGGATAACAGAGATAATAACAGCAGTTATCGCTTACTTTACATATAGGCACGCATCAAAGTAAATGTCTGCTTCGCATGACTGTTCGTTCGTTAATGGCGCAAGAAAAGTAAATGTCTGCTTCGCAGCCGCTTCCTTTTCTTTTGCGCTCAATATATTATCTACAATTTCGTCCCTGTCAGCTTCTCATAATAATGTATAATCGCACTATGGTCGCTGTTTCCGTCACCGTTATTGTGAAGATACTGCATTATCTCAGATACCTGTGCTGTCATAGGAACTGGTGCACCTACACTGTGTGCACATTGAAGGGCATTATTCAAGTCCTTTATGTGAAGGTCTATTCTAAAACCCGGCTTTACATTATCCTCTATCATCATATGCACTTTGGCATTCATAACAGTTGAGCCTGCTATCTTTTTTAAAGAACCGCTCTTTGCACCTGACTTGATAAGCTCATCTGTATTTTCTTTATGATGTTCATCAACGATAAGCGAATAACCTGCCTTACACAGATTTTTTGCCATAGGCTTTCCCATTATTCCAAGTCCTACAAAACCAACTACCATATCTTATATCTGCCTCCTTATATCTTCTATTTTATTCTATAAATAAGCATTTTTAAACATCTCAAACTTTCATAAAAATTATATTCACGACTTTTTGACACTTATATCATATAATAACTTATATACTCTCATTTATAGTTTTACATATTAAATCACGCTAATCATATTTATATACATTTTAAATCGGGTAGGAGGTAGATAATTATTTTATCTACCGACCTCCCACACCACCGTAC
>OLWA01001082.1_pt1 | contig 29814 bp, 29 predicted proteins | sample 1673251 | NCBI WGS metagenome assembly OLWA01 (sample SAMEA3178937, study PRJEB25190) | human gut metagenome | biome: human gut; feature: human-associated habitat; material: faeces | place: Austria | collected 2013 | reverse complement strand
AGTTGGGAAACAAATGGGAACAACTCGCGGTCGCTCTTTGTCCAACGGGCAACGTCGGCAAGGCTGGAATAGGGGGCACAGAACGATGTGTGTAAACTACGGCGGCTGCAAAAACATGTTGGATTGCCGATGAATAAAGGGGTTGAATCAATTTCCATAAAATGGGAGAAACAAAACGATGCGTTACATTGCTTGGCATTTGAGTTACATTCCAGTATTATTTGAACAGTTTGAATACTGTGGGAGTAACTTTGAGCTAATATGATGGAGTAAATAGCCATTGAATTACTAATAAAGACCAGCTAGGGGACTACTTGTAGCCTATTTCTGTGCATTGAGCAGAGGTAGGCTACATTTATATTCAAGCATTTGAGAAACTGTTTAAATAGGTTGGTTATTGGTATTGGCCGGCAATCTGCATTGGAAAGTTTGATTTGATGATGATTTGTTAAAAACATAGTTGGGGATACTGTTGGGGATACAGTTGGGGATACCGGATTTTGCACGATAGGTATCGTATTTTAAAAGTTGGGGATACCTTTTCGGGACATTTTTAAGTGTGTTCGAATATACATAACGCCCAAGTTAATACCCTTTTTGCTGCTTTTTTGCGTTTTAACAGGGGGATAATACCAAATTTTTTATGATTATTTGAGATATAAACATGAGATAAATCGCTGATTTATAGTGTGTATGTTGGATGAAATATGTATTTTAGCGGTGAAAAAGTGTGTGTGGATTAAAGATTGTACTCATGATAATTGATATATCTATAATTAAGTGGAATGATATGGAAACTCTTCCAGAAGAGCATAAACCTGTTTTATTGCTATGGTTTGATGATAAGTATAATGAGGTCCATGGCTCTTCTGCTATGTATGATAAAGATGATAGAGGCTTTATTGATTCTGATGCTTTTGATATTCCTCGTGTTTTTGATAATGCATTAGCTTGGGCTGAATATCCTCAATTGGTATTGTTTTAAATCACTTAAAGAAGAATCAAGCATACAGAAAGATGCGAATTCGTGGGACTTTTTTGAACTAAATTTTAGTCCCACGATTTATCCACCAATAATATGGGATCAATGAATAAATCTGAGGGATGAAATTACAAATTCTTATCTTTGCCTTCAAATTTATAGAAAATGGAGTTAAATGTTTATCGTCTTCTTCTCCCTGAAGGCACCTTGGATTACTTTGATGTTGTTGATGTGAAAGAAAGGGTGAATGAAATCGTGATTTACCTTGAAGAGAAGAATCTGGTTCCTGAGCAGTATTCCGGTGAGGCCACTGAGAGTAAAGGCTTTTATGATCCGGTGGTTGTTCAGGACTTTCCCCTTCGTGGTAAGAAAGTGTATCTGAACATTCGCCGTCGTCGCTGGATATTAAAGAAGAGCAATGATTATATCTGCCGTAACTGGCGCATGTTAGCTGAGGGTACTCGTATGACGCAGGATTTTGCGTCTTTTTTAAAAGAATTATATTGATAATCATCCGATCGGCTGCAAGTTATTGGGTACTTTATATGGCGTTGACGGGGATTTGTTTGAACGTCAATACCGCAACCATTTAAGTGGCTACCTCCGCTGGGAGCAGCTTGCCCATGCAGAGAACTGGCTTTTGTTTGAGAAGAACATTGGTGCCTACGTCTGTATTGATGAAGTGGCCCTCTCTCGTGGAGAACTATATACTGTGTTGATTAATAAAGAGGCTCACGGTGGTAAAGGCAGTATTATCGCTATCATTAAAGGTACGGATGTTTGTACAGTCACCTCTGTCCTGCTTAAACTTTCGCGTCGTCGTCGCTATCAGGTACGTGAGATCACCTTGGATATGGCCCCCAATATGGAACAGATTGCGCGGACTTGCTTCCCTGCCGCCAAACGCGTTACAGATCGTTTCCATGTACAGAAACTAGCTCATGAAGCAGTTCAGGAGATGCGTGTGAAAGCCCGCTGGGAGGCTTTGGATGAGGAGTCCACACAGCTTGCCTATGCAAAGGCCTGCGGAAAGATATATCATGCACCTGTTTTCGCTAATGGAGATACAAGAAAGCAGTTGCTGGCAAGGAGTATTTATCTGCTTTACAAAAAAGAATCGCTATGGACTCAGTCTCAAAGGATACGGGCTGAGATTCTATTTAAAGAATATCCCGATATAAAGAAGGGATATTATCTGGCCATGCGGTTAGGCTCAATCTATCATCAGTGTAAGTTTAAAGATATTGCTTTGACAAGGCTTGCAAGGTGGTATGACGAAGTCGATAAATCAGGCTTCCTGACTTTTGGAAGGGTAGCGCGCTCTATCCAAACACACTATATGAATATTATCAACTTCTTTGAAAGAAGGGCAACTAATGCGGCAGCAGAATCATTCAATGCTAAAATCAAGGCATTCAGAGCACAGTTTAGAGGAGTCAGAGATAAGGCATTTTTTTTATACAGACTTACTAAGTTATATGCATAAAATGAAAATCCCTCAGGTTTTTACATTGATCCAATTAATAGATTAAGATGTTAACAATCAAAGCAGAAGTCCAACGAGCCAAACAAAGAAGTGACAGAACTTACAACGTCAAGGTGAGATTTACACAGGACAGAAAGGTTAAAAGGCTATCAAGCAGTCTGTTTGTAACCTCTAAGGATTTAACCAAATCTTTCAATTTCAAGGAAGGTACTACCGTAAAGAGAGAAGTGGATAAGCTAATCAGTACTTACCAAGAAAAATGTACCAAACTCCAGTTAGAGATAAATCACTACACTTTAAATGATATTTTAGTTTTCCTTAAATCAAAACGAGAGCAGACACAGCCCATAGACTTCATTCTGTTTTGTAAGGAATGGTTGGAGATGACAGATATCAAAGGAAAGAAGAATTATCAGTCTGCCCTCAATTCTTTCATAAGCTATTTAGGCAAGGAGCATTTAAAGACAAATGAGGTGACCTCTCAACTCCTTAATGGTTTCAAAACATACCTCAACCTCAAAAGAGAAAAAAAGTCATTCAATTACAGAAACAAGGAAAACGAATTCCCTCCAATAGAACTGTTTCACTCTATTTAGGAAGTATTAGACACTTGTTTAATGAAGCCAAGAAGAAGTACAACGATTATGATAGGAATATAATTCTGATACCACATTCTCCATTTGAACATGTCGAAGTCCCTAAGCAGGAAACTACACGCAAACAAGCATTGGCAGCAGAAACAATTAATCAAATATTAAAGTTGCCCTATATCTACAACGCCAATGGTAAGGAAAGAATCCGCCCGTTCAACTTAGCTAAAGACTCTTTTATTCTATCCTTCTGTTTAATAGGTATGAACTCTGTAGATTTACATAGCTGTAATGCTTTCCAAGACAATACAATCACTTATAACAGGAGTAAAACGACAGGCAGAAGGCTTGATAAAGCTAAAATGAAAGTAAAATTCTTCCTATCCTATCTTTTCTCATGGAGAAATACAAAGATTACACAGGTAAAAAAGCATTCAGATTCTATCAAATGTACAATACAGCCAACAACCTTAACAGAGCCATCAATGTAGGCTTGAAGGAAATAGACAAATTGTTAAAAGTAGATAATTTAGAACTCTATGCAGCACGACATTCATGGGCTACCATTGCCCTCAATAAAGTTGGCATTGATAAGTACACAGTCCACTCGGCATTAAATCATGTTGATGAAGCAATGAAAGTAACCGATATCTATATTGAAAGAGACCTTAAGAACGGTGTTATCACTGAGAAGGAAGCTCAGGAGCTTGTTGACCACATGGTAATGAAATTCCGTATGGTTAAATTCGCAAGAATCGAGTCCTACAACCAGCTGTTCTCCGGAGACCCGGTATGGGCTACTCTTGAGGTTGGTGGTATCGGTGTTGACGGACGTCATATGATCACCAAGAATGATTATCGTTTCCTGCATACTCTTGAGGACATGGGACCGGCTCCGGAGCCAAACCTGACGGTTCTTTATTCTTCCAAGCTGCCGGAGAACTTCAAGAAATATGCTGCTAATATTTCTGTTAAAACAAGCTCCGTACAGTATGAAAACGACGATGTTATGCGTCCGGTTTGGGGCGATGATTATTCAATCTGCTGCTGTGTATCTGCTACAGAGACTGGTAAGGAAATGCAGTTCTTCGGAGCACGTGCAAACCTTGCAAAATGCCTTCTTTACGCAATCAACGGCGGTGTGGATGAGAAGCTGAAAATGCAGGTAGGACCGGAGTACAAGCCGATCACTTCCGAGTACCTTGACTATGATGAGGTTATGCAGAAATATGACCAGATGATGGATTGGCTGGCTCATCTGTATGTAGGAACTCTGAACATGATCCACTACATGCATGACAAATATTACTATGAAGCAGCTGAGATGGCTCTGATTGATACAAAGGTTGACCGTTCTTTCGCAACCGGTATCGCCGGATTCTCTCATGTAGTAGACTCCCTGTCTGCTATTAAATATGCAAAAGTAAAAGCAATTCGTGATGAAGACGGAATTACTACAGACTTCCAGGTTGAGGGTGACTTCCCACGTTATGGTAATGATGACGACAGAGCTGACAGCATTGCGAAAGAACTGCTTTCTACATTCATGGAGAAGCTGAAACACATTCATACTTATCGTGATTCCAAGCCAACCACATCTATTCTTACCATTACTTCAAACGTAGTTTATGGTAAGGCTACAGGTGCTCTTCCGGATGGAAGAAAAGCCGGAGAGCCACTTGCACCAGGTGCTAACCCATCCTATGGCGCAGAGCAGAACGGACTTCTTGCTTCCCTGAACTCTGTTGCAAAACTTGACTATGAGGATGCGCTGGATGGAATTTCCAATACTCAGACAATCAATCCGGATGCACTTGGACACAGTGATGAGGAGCGTACAGATAACCTTGTTCACGTACTGGATGGATACTTCAACCAGGGTGCACATCATCTGAATGTAAATGTATTTGGAAAAGAGAAACTGATCGATGCTATGGAGCATCCGGAAAAAGAGGAGTATGCAAACTTCACTATCCGTGTTTCCGGTTATGCTGTTAAATTTATCGATCTGACAAGAGAGCAGCAGCTGGATGTTATTTCCAGAACCTGCCATGACAGAATGTAATTAATAAAGGAAAACAACATGTTAAAAGGCTATGTTCATTCTCTGGAAAGCTTCGGGTCTGTAGACGGACCCGGAGTGAGATATGTAATTTTTCTTTCCGGCTGCGCTATGCGCTGTCAGTTCTGCCATAACCCGGATACCTGGAATATGACAGAAGGGAAAGAATATACCACGGATCAGCTTCTGCAAACAGCTCTTCGCTTTAAATCCTACTGGGGAGAAAAAGGCGGTATCACGGTGAGCGGCGGAGAACCCCTTTTACAGATGGATTTTCTTACAGAGCTTTTTTGCAAGGCAAAGGAAGCAGGAGTCCATACAACTCTGGATACCAGCGGAAACCCCTATACTACAAAGGAACCCTGGCATTCTAAATGGCTGGAACTGATGAAATACACAGATCTTGTGCTTCTGGATATCAAGCAGATCAATGAGCAGGAGCATGTGAAGCTTACCGGGCAGACCAACCAGAATATTCTGGCTATGGCCCGTGAGCTTTCGGACATGAATAAACCTGTGTGGATTCGCCATGTACTGGTTCCGGGAGGTAGTGACAAGGATGAATATCTGCACCAGCTTGCGGATTTTATTCAGACACTGGGAAACGTTGAGCGCGTGGAAGTTCTTCCGTACCATACGCTTGGTACTTTTAAGTGGGAAAAGCTGGGAATTCCGTATCCGCTGGAGGGCGTGAAACCTCCAACACAGGAAAGAATTGATAATGCAAGACGGATTCTTAACGCCATATAAGAGAACGTGAAATAAAACTCCTTAAAGGGGGGCTGTTGTGAGGGAATACCTCATAACAGCCTCTTTTAAGTTACGCTACCGCGTATTCGCAGTAAGGAAGACTGCAATTTCCTGCAAAAAACGCTGACCGTATTTCTGAAGTTTGTTTTGGCCAACGCCGGAGACATCCAGCATTTCGGCTTCGGTTTGTGGGAGCTTTTCGCACATGTCGATAAGGGTTTTGTCGGTGAAGACAATGTATGGCGGAACAGATTCTTCCCTGGCAATCTGGAGGCGGAGCTGACGTAAGGCTTCAAAAAGGTCGGATTTTTTTGCGGCATTTAAGCTGGAAGAATCAGTGGCTGTGTTGGAACTGCCGGAAGTATTTTCGTTTTCGAAATAGCTTTTTTTGTATGAAGCTTTGCGCTTTTTAGAAATCAAAATTTTCTCTTTTTCTTTGAATTTTTTTACAAGGATCCGGGTGTTTTTCTGCAGCTCTGATATATTTCCGACTTTGAGGACGCTGTATTCTCCGTCTGTCTGGATAACGTAACCCTGACGGATCATCTGGCTGATAAGAAGCCTTAGCTCGTTTTCCGTACGGTTTTGGAGCTGACCATAGCAGTTGTAGGAAGTAGCACCGATGTCCCTCAGACGTGCTTTTTTGGAGCCAAGGAGGGTGCCGATCACGAGTGCCTGCCCGTATCTTCCATGCATTTCCGTGATGCATCCAATTACCCATTTGGCATCCTGGGTCATATCTATCTCGTCAAATTCCTGATGACAGTTTCCGCAGTTGTCACAGGGCTGGTCTGTGGTTTCTCCAAAGTATTCCAAAATGTAATTGCGAAGGCAGGAGGTGGTCATACAGTAGCCTTCCATAAGCTGAAGGCGTCTTGCGTCCTGGTGACGGACCTGCTCTGTTTCAGTGAAATCCATGCCCTCGAAATCCTTGCTGCCAAGGAGCATTTTGCTGATCATAACGTCCTGCGGGGAAAAGAGCAGAATGCACTCTGCAGGTTCCCCGTCACGGCCTGCACGTCCAGCTTCCTGGTAGTAATTTTCCATGCTCTGGGGCATGTTGTAATGGATGACGAAACGCACGTTGGACTTGTCGATTCCCATTCCAAACGCGTTGGTGGCAATCACAACTTGGGCGCGGTCATAGATGAAATCATCCTGGCTTTCCTTGCGGATCTCTGTGTTCATTCCCGCATGATAACGGGTGACAGAAACACCCTGTTTTAGCAGCTGTTCATACAAAGTATCCACGTTTTTGCGGGTGGCGCAGTAGATGATACCGCTTTCGTTTGCGTGACTGGCTATGTAGTTTGCAATGAAGGTATCTTTCTGTTTTCCTGTAAGATGCTCCACTCGATAGTAGAGATTTTTTCGGTCAAAGCCAGTGATGACAATGTTTGGATTCTTCAGTTCCAGAATTCTTGCAATGTCGTTTTTGACCACTTCTGTGGCGGTTGCGGTGAAAGCACTGAGGATCGGATGTCCAGGCAGCTGCCTCACGAAATCTACGATTTTCAGGTAGCTGGGACGGAAATCCTGTCCCCACTGGGAGATACAGTGTGCCTCGTCTACTGTCACCATGGAAATGGGAGTATGCAGGGCAAACGCCAGAAAAGAAGCCGTTTCCAGCCGCTCAGGTGCCACATAAATAATCTTGTACACGCCTCTTGCGGCGAAAGAAAGTGCCTTGCTGATCTGTCCTTCTGTAAGGGAAGAATTGATATATGCCGCATGGATTCCCGCTTCATTTAAGGATTTCACCTGGTCCTGCATAAGCGAAATCAGCGGCGAAACCACCAGCGTAATCCCCGGCAAAAGCAGCGCCGGAACCTGATAACAAAGGGATTTCCCAGCCCCTGTAGGCATAATCGCCAGCGCATCCCTGCCGTCCAGAATCGTATCTATAATTTCCTCCTGCCCCTCACGGAAGGAGTCATATCCGAAATAAGTTTTTAAAATCTGCAAAGGAGTGATCGTTGAACTTCCCATCTGCAGATTGGAACCTGTTGTATTCAATGTCATAATTGTCCTTTCTCTATTTATTAACCATTTTCAGTGCCGCCGCAGCCGTTTCCCCCGTCAGCTCTGTAATCCTGGAAAGCACCGGAACATCCCCATATTTTCGGTTTTCATAAAACGCATAATAGCATCCATACAAGATATACGTCAGCATAATATTAATATCCCGGTTCTCCCGATACTGTGGATAAGCCCCAAACACCAATTCCTTCAAAGCAATCTCAATCTTCTGCACCAGACACTTACTCCTGCTCCCCGAAAACAAAATCCCAATCAGCGCATCCTTCGCCAGAAACCCCATAAACAGCTCTCGCGAAAAATCCGCCGTATCCTCCAGTACCTTCTCCGGATGGCTCAAATTCTCCATAATAGAAACCACCACCTCCGTTTCCAGCGTATCCGAAAGATGATAAATATCCTGATAATGAGAATAAAACGTAGACTTATTGATCCGCGCCCTCTCACACAACTCCTTAATCGTAATCCTCTCTAGCTCCCTATGCGATCTCAATTCAATAAACGCATTAATAATACTCTGTCTTGTCTTTTCAACCCTAATATCCATACACTTTTCCTGCTCCTCCTGGCGTCCGCTTTAGCAATATAATTATCCAACACTTTTTTGAAAAAGTTGGATTTCCAACCAAAGTCGTTTTTCGATGGTAGCAATTCCTTTCCCATACAATTATAATCCCTATTATACAAAGAAAACCAACTACTGTCTAATAACTTTTAAAATCAATCCAATAGAAATGGGAGAGGGTATTTATGGATTTTTACAACTTTTACACCGGCAAAGAATTTGAAGCCTATCAGTACCTGGGCGCACACGTCTTGGAAAGCGGCACCACCTTCCGCACCTTTGCCCCTGCAGCACAGCGCGTCTCCGTAATCGGAGAATTCAACGGCTGGACTGAAACCCCAATGAACCGCGTCCACGATGGAAATTTCTGGGAATGCACCATTGACGGTGTGGGCTCCGACCTGATGTACAAATACAGAATCTACCGCCAGGACGGCTCCTTCATAGACCATGCAGACCCCTACGCATTCTACAGCGAAATGCGCCCCGGCACCGCATCCAAAACCTATGCCCTTGGCGGCTACAAATTCAAAGATGCCAAATGGCAGAAAGGCTGCAAGGTAGGCCATGACAAGCCAATCAACATCTACGAGATGCATTTCGGCTCCTGGAAAAAACGGGGAGAAGGACAGGAAGACTGGTACACCTACGAAGAGCTTGCCCCAATCCTCATCGCCTATCTGAAAGAATACGGCTACAACTATGTAGAAATCATGCCTCTTTGCGAGTATCCCTGCGATGAATCCTGGGGCTATCAGGACACCGGATATTTCAGCCCAACTGCCCGCTACGGAAAGCCGGAAGAACTGAAATCCTTTGTAGACCAGTGCCATCAGGCAGGCATCGGCGTAATTCTGGATTTCGTTCCTGTGCATTTTGCTGTGAATGATTATGCACTGGCAGAATACGATGGAACCGCATTATACGAGTACCCCAACATGGCAGTTGGACGCAACGAATGGGGCAGCTGCAACTTTATGCATTCCAGAGGTGAGGTATGCAGCTTCCTGCAGTCCTCCGCATATTACTGGCTGAGAGAATTCCACTTCGACGGACTTCGCATGGATGCGGTAGGAAACCTGATCTACTGGCAGGGAGACGCAAACCGCGGCGAGAACCTGGCTGCTCTTAAATTTATCCGCACCATGAACCAGGGACTGAAAGAGCGTGTCCCGGAATGCCTGCTTTTTGCAGAAGATTCTACCCCTTACCAGGGTGTTACTAAGGCTGTCTGGGAGGGCGGACTTGGCTTTGACTACAAATGGGATCTTGGCTGGATGCACGACACCCTGTCCTATTTCCAGGCAGATGCAAATGAAAGAAGAGAGAAGTACCACAAGCTGACTTTTTCCATGATGTACTACTACAATGAGCGCTATATTCTCCCTCTGTCCCATGATGAGGTCGTCCACGGAAAAGCCACCATCGCCCAGAAAATGAACGGCGGATACGACGGCAAATTCCCTCAGGCAAGAGCCTTTTACATGTATATGTATGCACATCCAGGCGCAAAGCTGAACTTCATGGGAAATGAACTGGCACAGCTCAAAGAATGGTGCGAGAAAGACGAGCTTGACTGGATCCTGCTGAAATTCCCGATCCACGAAGCTTTCCACAAATTCATGGCAGACCTGAATAAGTGCTATCTGACGAATAATGCATTCTATCAGAGAGATATCCGCCAGGATGGCTTTGAGTGGGTGGACTGCCATCAGGAGCAGAAATGCATGTACCTGTTTGAGCGAATCAGCGGGGATCAGAAGATTCTTGCAGTGTTCAATTTCTCAGATGAAACTCAGGAATACACCCTGGAAAAGGATTACGCCGGATATGAGCTTCTCCTTGCCAGCGACATGGTAAAATACGGCGGCAAAAAGCGCTACACCAAGAAAGAGAAAGAAATCAAGGGCGGAAAAGCGGTATTCAAAATGGGACCGTTTTCCGCAAGATATTATCTGGTGAAGTAATATTGAAAAGCAGACAGCAAAGGGCATGCTTGAAACGCTGTTTCAAGAGCTTTGCGAAAAGTAGTCCAGAGCTTGGAGAGCATTGCAATTTGTCACAGTATTTGGTATAAACAAAAGACCTGCATCCAAATAAAATGCTATAATCGAAACTTACTATAGTTCATTTATCTGGAGTGCAGGTCTTATTTCATGTATTAATCTGTAACTATTTGGCAGGCAATATTCCGTAAAGCGTGCAGCCGTGAGAGTATGGGATTACGGCATTTATTTATCCGGAGCCAGATGGCTCTTGATTGCGGCAAAGCTTTCCGGGCTTATAACGTGCTCGATGCGGCAGGCATCGGAAGTAGCAGTCTCAGGATCAACGCCCAGGCTGATCAGCCAGGAGGATAAAAATTCATGACGCTCATAAATCATATCCGCAATCTTCTGACCGGATTCAGTAAGATAAATATATCCTTCAGGAGTGACGGTGATATGGTTCTTCTCACGGAGATTCTTCATGGCAACGCTGACACTGGACTTCTTAAAACCAAGCTCATCAGCGATATCAACAGAACGGACAACGGGTTTCTTCTTGCTGAGGACGAGAATTGTCTCCAGATAGTTCTCAGCGGATTCATTTGATTTCACGATAGATCACCTCAATTTTCTAGCTTGTGTTGCTGTTCAAGTATAATAATTATAGGATACCATAGTTTACTGAATTGGGCAATTATTTTTTGACCAGTTTATCCGCAATCTTTTATGCATTTTATGCATGTTTTTTATTTGATCTCTTTTTGGGGCTTTTTCTGAAATCTGGAAAGCAGGAGCAGTACGGCGAATGTGATGACTTCCGAGCTTAAAAAGGAGCCCCATACGCCGTTTATTCCAAGGAGTTTCGATAGGATTACGGCACTAACGGCGATGGCGAAGATTCCGCGCATGAGGGAACCTGTGATGGCTGGGCGGGCGTTGTCAGTGGCGGAAAAATAGGCCACCAGCATAATATTAATGCCTGCAAACAAAAAGCCAAGAAAGTAGATTCGAAGTCCGGTATGGGCATAATTCAAAAGCAGAAGATTGTTTTCACTGTTGAAAATCCCGATTAATCCATCTGTAAATCCCCAGGAAAGAGCCACTGTAACAAGCTCCAGAACCAGGCAGGAAAGAATACTCCATTTCAAAAGCTTTCGTACATTTTCCTGTTTTCCCTGCCCATAATTCTGGCTGATCAGCGGCTGTGCGCCCTGCGCCAGTCCGTTGAAAATAGACATGACCACCAGGGAAAGATTGGCAATAACGCCGTAAGCAGCTATGCCTACATTTCCTGCAATATCCAGGATCAGCATATTGAAAATAATGGTAATAATTGCAGAAGAAAGCTCTCCCACGAATGCGGAAATTCCAAGCTGGCAGCAGGAAACAAGGTGTCGGATAGAAGGGCGCTTCCACTGAAATTCCACCTGATTTTTCTTACTGAGAAAGTGTGTGGAACAGATGGTCATGGTTACCGCAGGGCTAAACGCAGTGGCAAGTGCCGCACCGGAAAGCCCCAGTCCCATAGAAAACATGAAAATATAATCAAACACAATATTAAACAGGCTTCCTGCAATAGCGCCGATCATGGCCCGTGAGGTAGCATGGTCATTCCGGGCAAAGGCTGTGAAGGTGTAATTGGACATAAACAGCGGCGTAGTGATCAGCATAATTCTGAGATATCCTTTTCCAAGATGGATCAGTCTCTGATCGGCACCAAGGAGCCCAAGAAATTTTCCCGGAAGAAAAATTCCTGTGAGAATAAAAGGAATGCTGCAGATCAGGCACCAAAAAATAGACTGTGTGAAATAAAAATCCGGATTTCCGCCCTGGGCTTTGCTGATGGCATATCTGGTAGCAGAGCCGATGCCGATCATGGCGCCGATTGCATAAACCAGCCCGTAAACAGGCAGGATCAAGTTCAGCACCGCCAGTCCATCTGCACCTGACTGAACGGAAATAAAAAAGGTATCTGCAAGAATATACACAGAAATCCCAATCATGCCAGCCACACTCTGTGTGATGTATTTGAAAAATTGTTTTAACATTTTAAGCGGTTATCCTTTCTGAAATATATTTTTATCATTATTGTTATAAAAACAAATGAAGAAAATATTGTACCCGGACGCAGGATTCTGCGGATCCAGAAGGGGATAATGTCTGTTTTGCTTTATCATAAATGAAAATGATACTCCTGAAATGAAATTTATCAAAGACCTGTTCATTATACAATAGGAACAGAAACCTGTAAATATGGGAAACCGTAACATTTCACAGTATTTTCCCATGACAAATCATGTACCGGGTAGTATAATAAAAATAATTATTGATTTCGTGAGGATTCATTTTGGAGAGGATTTTGAAAAAAGCTTTGGGAAAATACAGTCAGATAAGGTGAATCATTATGCTGGAGAAAATCACTTTTTTCAAAAAAATATTTCTGCAGGATGAGCAGCGAAAGGCATCCATCGCCCACGCGGTTCTTTCGGAATTTGACTATGTATGCTGGATCGATCTGGAAACCCAGGGGTATATTCTGTATTATTCTGCAGATGAGAAAACCGTGGTTCCCTAGCATTCCGCAGGAAATTTTGACCAGGTGATCGGGGATTTTAATTTACAGTATATTGTGCCCGAAGAGGCAGAAGCGGACAAGGCCCTTTACGAACCCAGGAAGAATGGAAAAAACAGCTGCACAGTGCGGCACGATACAAAGAAATAAAAGCTTTGAAACAGAACGGATTTTGAAAAATATCAGAGAATCTCAGCTGACAGAGGTTCTCTGATATTTTTTTGCTGGGAAATTTAATGGCGCAGTGGGAGAATTGTATATACATCCCCCAGGGGGGCTTGCGGAAAGAAAGCGTTTTTGATAAAGTTTTAACATTGGAGTATATTTGCGGAATATACAACTTTAGATTTATGCGGAGGAAATACAATTGGATAGATTGCTGGATGAAATAGAGAGCTATTGGAGTACCCGGACAGAGGGGTATTCTGAGGTGAATGAAAAAGAGCTGAAGGGGATGCAAAAAAAGGCATGGCTAAAGACCCTGGAAAGTGGATTTTTGGAAAAAAAACTTTCTGATAACGACAAGGAACAGCTGCGGATCCTGGATATCGGTACAGGCCCTGGCTTTTTTCCAATGATTCTGGCTGAGGCTGGTTATCACGTAACGGCTGTGGATTACACCCCTGGAATGCTGGAAAAGGCTGCTGAAAATGCGGCAAAATTTATTGGAGAAAAGAGCAGCAATATTGAATTTAAGAGGATGGATGCCCAGGCCCTGGAGTTTGAGGATGAGAGCTTTGATGTGATCATTTCCAGGAACCTGACATGGAATCTTCCTCATCCGGATCAGGCATACGGGGAATGGCTTAGGGTGCTGAAAAAGGGCGGAAAGCTTCTGAATTTTGATGCCAACTGGTACGGCTATCTCTATGATGACAAGAAGCGGGAAGCCTATGAAAACGACCGCAGGAATGTGGAAAAAGGCAGCCTTGACGACCATTATCTGTGCACGGATATTGACCGCATGGAGAAGATCGCACTGCAGGTTCCATTGTCTGAGACAAAGCGCCCGGGATGGGATGTGAAGGTCTTGGAAGAACTGAAAGCAGAAAAAATAGAGGTAGATGAGAACATCTGGCAGCAGGTGTGGAGTGAGGAAGAAAAGCTGAATTATGGGTCCACGCCTATGTTTATGATTAAGGTTACGAAATAACAAGAGGAACTAAAGCGTAATGGTCAGCAGGCAGTATTCTGAATCATTATGATGATTAAAGCTACCATATGGAAAGGATAAAAGAATGGGTGATACAATAAATATCGGCGGTCTTTGCGCGGCACCGGGACAGCGCGTCCACGGCTTTATCAGCATTGGAGATGGTGAATTTTCCCTTCCTGCGACGATTGTCCGCGGGGAAAAGCCAGGCAAAACGGCTCTGATCACGGCGGGAATCCATGCAGGAGAATATGTGGGAATCCAGAGCGCAATAGAGCTTGGAAGAGACCTGAAAATTGAGAAAATGACGGGAACAGTCATTATTGTAAAGGTAGTTGGAAGGGACGAATTTGAGAACCGCCACGGTTCTCTTTGCAGGGAAACAGGCGAGAATCTGAACCGTGTTTTTCCTGGTAAAAAAGATGGAACCAAGTATGAGAAACTGGCCTATGCAGTGGTGAATGAACTGCAGAAAAAAGCAGATTACTACATTGATCTTCACAGCGGAGATGACTATGAGAAGCTGACTCCCTATGTCTATTACGCAGGAAAAGCAGACCCGGAAGTAACTAAAATCTCCCGTCAGATGGCAGAACAGGTGGATGTGCCCTATATGGTGAAATCCGAGGTGGCATCTGGCGGAAGCTATAATTATGCAGCATCCTGCGGCATCCCTTCCGTCCTTCTGGAACGAGGCGGAATGGGCGACTGGGATACAGAAGAAGTGCGTTCTATGAAGCGGGATGTGCGCAGTATTTTAAGGTTCCTTGGAATCTATGACGGACACGCAAGCCTGCGAAAATACTATCCGCTGAATGTAACCCAGGTGCAGTATCAGTCTGCTTCTTATACCGGAATGTGGTATCCCCAGAAGAAGGCGGGAGACCTTTTTACAGAGGGTGAGATCCTTGGTTATGTGAAGGATTATGAGGATAATATTCTGGAAAACAGTGTAGCTTACGGGGACGGAGTGATCCTTTATCAGGCAGGTTCTCTGCAGGTATTAAAGGATGGTCCAATGGTAGCTTACGGCAGGATCAGCTATGAAGAAGATGACCGTAAGGAGAAAATTGCCGCTTACTGGACCAAGAGAAGTGACAGCTTTTTGGAGCAGAGAAGAGCGGAACTGCACAGTGCGCTGGCAGACAGATGGCTGGAAGAAATCCGGAAATATCTGCCTGAAAGGAAGGAAAACACCCTGGATTCTGAAGAAAATGGGAATAAAGAGGTAGGAATGAGTTTGAAAAAGCCGCATAATGGAAAGCTTAGAATATTAGATGTAGGCTGCGGAACCGGATTTTTCACCATCCTTCTTGCAAAGCAGGGACATCAGGTAACTGGCACGGATCTTACCCCGGACATGGTTGCAAATTCCAGAATCCTTGCAAAAGAAGAGCAGGTAAACTGCAATTTTGAGATCATGGATGCGGAGCATTTAAGCTTTGCAGATAACAGCTTTGATGTGGTCATTTCCAGAAACCTTACCTGGACATTGCCGGAGGCTGCACAGGCCTACAAGGAGTGGACAAGAGTCTTAAAGCCAGGCGGAGTACTTTTGAATTTCGATGCTAATTACGGTGCCGTGGATTTTGCTGAGACCTCCGATCTTCCGGAAAATCACGCCCACAAGCAGCTTGGGGACTCCCTGATGCAGGAGTGCGAGGACATCAAGCGACAGCTCCCAATCAGCTCCTATATCCGCCCTGCATGGGACTTGGAAGAGCTTGGAAAAGTGGGAATGGAGCAGATTTCCATAGATCTTGGAGTGAGCAGAAGAATGTATAAAGAGAAGGATGCCTTCTACAATCCAACCCCAATGTTCGCAATCGCAGCAACAAAAGGCAGCTGCAACTGAGGAAATACATAAAACGGTATATGAATTGGCAGTAAAGTCATTCATATACAGTTTTTGTTAATCTAAATCAGACCCTGTCAAATGCAAAAGCATCTGGTAAGGACGCTTGCGGGAGCTGTTTAAGATCTCATGGCCTTTCTCATCAAGGAAAGCTTTTACCTCTGGGCTTGCGGTTTCATAAGTAACTGGTTTAATCCAGGATATGTCATTTACCTCCCAATACCTACTTGTCAACTAGGTTTAATATGGTTCTTATAGTAACATAGTTTTCCATTTTTTGTCAATGAGAGAAAATGCGGATGGATGCCGAATAAACAATGTGGGTTGACTTCGGGCGTGGATATGGTAAAGTGGAAGAGAAGTTTACGGATTCATTGGAAAATAAAATAGATAAGGTAGAAGAATATGATCAGAGAAATTATGCATGACACCTGGTTCTTAAGCCAGAAATCAGAGAAAGCTACAAAAGAAGACGCCCAGATTGCCCAGGATCTTCTGGATACCCTGAAGGCAAATGAGGAGGGCTGCGTAGGCATGGCAGCCAACATGATCGGGGAGCGCAAGCGTATTATCGTGGTAAATATGGGTTTTATGAACACCATTATGTACAATCCCGTGATTGTGAAAAAGACCGGAAAATACCAGACAGAAGAGGGCTGCCTGTCCCTGATCGGCGTGCGAAAATGCACTAGATATGAGGAGATTGAAGTGGAATACGAGGATATCAATTTCAAAAAACAGCGGGGAAAATTCCAGGGCTGGACCGCGCAGATCATCCAGCACGAGTGTGATCATCTGGAGGGAATCTTGATATAATGCTGGATCTAAAACAGTTAAAATATTTTATTGTGTGCGCAGAAACAGGCTCCATTAGTGAGGCTGCCAGGCTTCTTTATACCACTCAGCCAAGTGTGAGCAAAGCAATCAAGGCCTTGGAAAATGATATGGGAATCGTGCTTTTTGACCGTATGCCCCGTGGAATTGTCCTTACTGCACAGGGGCGTGAAGCTTACCGTTATGCATGCAGGATTGTAAATGATTCCCGGAAACTGGAAGAAATGAGCCACCAGAATATGGTGAAATATCTTCGGATCTCATTGAATCCAAGCTCCTGGTTTACCAATCAGTTTGTTGAGTTTTATAAAAAAAATTATGAGAAGAACTACCACTTTGAAGTTTATACGGCAGGGGTGCGCACGGTAATGGAACGTGTGAGAGATTATCTGTCGGATATTGGTTTTGTATATGTGATGGAGCAGCAGAAAAAGGAATTCCAGTATGAACTGACGAAAAATCGGCTGGTGTTCCAGGTTATGCAGGAGAGCACGGCCACATTTTATCCTGGAAAACAAAATCCACTGTACCAGGATCTGGAAGAAATGGATCATTCCAAAGAGAACGCTTTTACCGTAACTATGGAACAGATGAAATCCATGCGTTTTATCCAGAATTATCGTGATGAGTTTCTGGAATTAAATGAGAAAGAAAAGCGTGGAACCTTTAGCTGGGAGAACCTGGATCTGGCAGTCATCACAAACAGCGACTATATTATGGAAAAAATGCTCCAGGAGACAGAGCTTTCCAACATCAGCGGAAGTTACCTTTCTGATCATAAAAAGGCCATGAATCAGGGAATTCCCCTGGATTTCAAAAAGAACAAAATTTTCTTTGGCTATATCAGAAGAAAAAATGATGAAACGGATGAATTAATGGACGAATTTCTGGAGTTTTTGGCTGAAAAGCTAAAAGGCAAGACCGTGAACGAAAGAACAGAAGAATAAGAGAGGCATTCCTAAAATAAAAAAATCCATGCAAATTAAGAATAGCTTATAACCCCCTGGGTGGGTTGTAGGCTGTTTTTCTTTTTGCTAAAATGAACAATCGAAGCGTATTTGAAAATCGTTTAGGTGCTTTTTAGGAAATGGAGATATTCAAATGAGGAAATATGTAATAAAACGTATCCTTCAGCTGATTCCTATTCTGTTTGCCATTACCTTTCTGTCTTATGGAATGATGCGGATTGCAGGAAGTGATGTTGTCACGCAGAAAATGGAGAATACAGGAGGGGTAGTGTCAGAAGAAACCTTAGATGCGGCCAGAGAACAGCTGGGGCTTGACAAACCATTTCTGACGCAGTATTTCGTATGGCTTGGAAAATTGCTTCGGGGAAATATGGGAAACAGTTATGTATCCAGCTTTCCGGTCTTTGATACGTTTGTATCGAAGCTCCCGGCAACTCTGCTTCTTACGGTCACTTCGATTCTGCTTACCATTGTAATATCCATACCGCTTGGAATTTTGTCGGCGGTGAAACAGAATACAGTGGTCGATTATCTGATTCGGCTGTGCAGTTTTATCGGAAACAGTCTTCCCAACTTTTTCGTCTCACTTTTGCTGATGTATTTTCTTGCCATAAGGCTGAGGATTTTTCCAGTCATAGCAAAGGATGTGAGCCTGAAAAGTGTGGCTATGCCTGCAATCACCCTGGCAATTGCCATGTCTGCAAAGTATCTTCGTCAGGTTCGTGCAACGGTTCTGGATGAGCTGAGCAAAGATTATGTGGCAGGGGCGAAGGCACGTGGTGTGAAATTTTCTGTTACGCTGTGGAAAAGCATTATGAAAGCTGCCCTGGTAACGATCATTACCTTATTGATGCTTTCCGTGGGAAATCTTCTTGGCGGTACTGCAATTGTGGAATCCATTTTTATGTGGGATGGCGTTGGGAAAATGGCAGTGGATGCCATTTCCATGCGTGATTATCCTATTATTCAGGCATATGTTATGTGGATGGCGATCATTTATGTTCTGGTGAATCTGCTTACGGATCTGTCTTATCGGTTCCTGGATCCAAGAATTCGTCTGGGAGGTGTAAAGCAGTGAGTAAAAGGAAAAATGAGGATATGAATGTAAGAAATACAGCCACTAAAGAATATGGAAAAAAGGTAACAGTGCGCGTCCAGAAAGTGAAAAAGAGCCATATAAAACAAAAGCTGGTATTTTTTACCGTTCTGGCTGTCTGTCTGGTAATACTTGCAGTTTTTTCAGATCACCTTTGTCCCTATGATCCTTATGCGCAGGATCTTTCCAGTGCCCTTCAGGCTCCAAGCCTGGCACATCCAATGGGGACAGATACCTATGGCAGAGACATGTTATCCCGTGTGATCAGCGGTGCCAGAGCCAGTATTTTTTCCACTTTCATTCTGGTAGCGGTGATTTCCATATTTGGAACGATTGTAGGCGTGGGGTGTGGATATTACGGCGGCATTATGGACTCTGTCATGATGCGGATTTCAGATGTCTGCCTTGCTTTTCCAGGACTGGTATTTGCTATGGCAATTGCAGCAATCCTTGGAGGAGGAATCCAGAATGCGATTATCGCACTGGCAGTCATCAGCTGGCCGAAGTACTCCCGCATAGCCAGAAGTCAAACCCTGGCGCTGAAAAATGAACCTTATATCCATGCCGCTATACTATCAGGTGACAGTTCCCTCCAGATTATGCTAAGGCATGTTTTTCCAAATATGCTGGGACCTGTTCTGGTAACTGCCATGCTGGATATTGGAACTATGATGATGGAGCTGGCAGGCTTATCTTTCCTGGGGCTTGGAGCGCAGATCCCTATGGCTGAATGGGGAAGTATGATGAGCAGTGGACGAAGCATGATCCAGACATATCCCTGGGTTGTTTTGTCACCTGGAATTGCAATTTTTGTATCAGTCGTTATTTTTAATTTACTTGGAGATACAGTTCGTGACTACCTGGATCCGAAAAACAGAGAAGCTTTTTGATGGTATTTATAATAACAATTTAATTATAGCAGGAGGAATGAAGATGAAAGCAAAGAAAATTCTGGCAATGGCATTAGCAGTAGGCATGACACTTGGGTTAACAGGAGTGCCAACCTTTGCAGATGACAAAAAAACATTTGTATTTGGTGATACCACTTTTAATGCAGAGAATGAAGAAGCAGATATTAATCCCCAGAATACCTACGCCGGATGGGCATGCATCCGCTATGGCGTGGGAGAAACTCTGTTCCGCTATTCCGATACCATGGAGATTGAACCATGGATTGCAAAAGAGTACGAAAATATAGATGAACTGACCTGGAAAATCACATTAAATGACGGTGTTGTCTTTTCAAATGGACGTGCCTGTGATGGTGAGGCTGTGAAGGAATGTCTGGAAGCTCTGGTGGCAAATCATGAGCGTGCAGCAGGAGACCTTTGCATTGATACCATTGAAGCAGATGGAAACACCATTACCATTAAGACAACTGAGCCAAAACCGGCACTGATCAATTATCTCAGTGATCCTTATGGATGTATCATTGATACGCAGGCTGGCATTACAGACAATGGAATTGTAATCGGAACCGGCCCATATGTGGCAACGGATCTGGTAACCGATGATCATCTGACTTTGGTGAAAAATGAAAATTACTGGAACGGAGATGTAAACGTAGACGAAATTACGGTCCGCACCATTTCAGACGGTGATACCCTTGCATTTGCTCTTCAGGCAGGAGAAATCAATGCTGCTTACGGCATGGCATATGCAAGCTATCCTATTTTTGAAAATGAGGATTTTACCTTCTCCAGTACTGCAACAAGCCGTGCCTTTTATGCATGGATGAATTTTGAAAGCCCGGTAACCTCTGATCCGGCTGTACGCAAGGCAATTGCCATGGGAATCGATAAAGAAAGCTTTGTGTCCGTGCTCCTGAAAGGATACGGATATCCGGCAGTAGGTGCGTTTCCGGATACTTTTTCCTTTGGAGGACAGAATCTGACAACAGAAAGTTACGATCCGGATGGTGCAAAACAGGTTCTGGAAGACGCTGGCTGGGTGGATACCGATGGGGATGGCATCCGGGAAAAGGATGGACAGAAGCTGGTGATCCGCTGGCTGACCTATCCAAGCCGTCAGGAGCTTCCTCTTCTTGCGGAGTCTGCACAGGCAACTTTGAAAGAAATCGGTATGGATGTTCAGGTAAACTGTACTTCTGATAACAATACTATCCGTAAAGATCCTACACTTTGGGATGTATATGCAAGCGCTATGGTAACGGCACCTACTGGCGATCCACAGTATTTCTTTACTTCCTGCGCCCTGGATTCTTCTGTTTCCAATAATGGACATTACCACAGCGATAAGCTGGAAGAGCTTGCAGCTCAGATGGAAAATGAATTTGATGTGGACAAGCGGGCTGAACTGGGAATCCAGATGCAGCAGACGGTTCTGGACGATAATGCCTATGTATTCTGTTCTCATCTGAGAATGAGCATGATTATGCAATCCAATGTAACCGGATTGGTTGCCCACCCATGTGATTATTATGAACTGACAGCAGATTTGGATATTAACTAATATGGAAAATAAAATATTGACCTATGATTCCGTTGAAATCTCATTCGATGGAAAAGCAGTGGTCCAGGATGTGAACTTTTCTCTGGCCCCAGGAGAAATCCTGGGACTGGTGGGAGAGTCCGGAAGCGGAAAAAGTACTTTGATCAAGGCTGCGATGGGACTTCTTGGAGCGGGGGGACTTGTGACAAGAGGGGATATCCGCTATTTGGGGCAAAACATTCTGGATATTCCGGAAAAAGAAAAAAGAAAAATCCGGGGAGCTAAAATTGGCATGATTTTTCAGGATGCAGGAGCTTCTCTTTGTCCCATCCGCACCATTGGTGACCAGATTTATGAAAGCATGCGTGCTCACCAGAAGGTAACAAGAAAAGAAGCAAAGGACCGGGCTATGGATCTGTTTGAAAAATTGAATTTTAAAGACAGCGCAAGAGTCTGGAAAAGTTATCCATTTGAACTGTCGGGCGGAATGAACCAGAGAGCTGGAATTGCCATTGCCATGCTCATGAATCCTCCAATCCTTTTTGCAGACGAACCTACCAGTGCGCTGGATGTTTCCGTTCAGCGGCAGGTGGTAAAGGAAATGTTGAAGCTAAGAGAACTATTTGGAACTGCAATTGTAATTGTAACCCATGATATTGGTGTGGTACGTGCAATGGCAGATACGGTACTGGTTCTGAAGGATGGAAAAACAGTGGAATATGGTACTGCGGATGTAATATTGGATCATCCAAAGGATCCTTATACCAAAAAACTTCTGGCAGCAGTGCCGAAGCTGCAAAGGAAGGTCAAAGCATGAGTACACTTTTAGAAGCAGAGCATTTAACAAAGATATTTACACAAAGAGGGAAAGAATCCTTTAAGGCAGTGGACGATGTAAGCTTTACACTGAAGCCAGGTGAGACCCTTGGGATTGTCGGGGAATCCGGATCCGGCAAAAGCACGCTGGCGAAAATGATCACCCGATTGACAGATATCACAGAGGGAACTCTGAAATTTGAAGGAAAAGACATTACCAGACTGAAGCATAATCAGCTGAAGGATGTGTATGGCAATATCCAGATGGTTTTTCAGAATCCGGTTGGTTCCTTTGATCCAAGAAGGACTCTTGGGGATGGAATCGGAGAAAGTCTTCGAAATCGTGGCATGAAGAAAGCTGATATCAAAAAAAGAGTGGCAGAACTTCTGGAGCAGTGTGGATTAAGCAGTGAATTTGCAAAGCGTTATCCCCATGAAGTCAGCGGCGGACAGTGCCAGCGCGCGGCAATTGCAAGGGCACTGGCAGTAGAACCAAAGGTGCTGATCTGTGACGAAGCCACCAGTGCACTTGACGTAACCATTCAGAAGCAAATCATGGAGCTTTTGGAAGAGCTGAAGGAGAAGCACGGTCTGTCTTTCATTTTTATCTGTCACAATCTGGCTTTGGTTCAGATGTTTTGCGACAGAGTACTGGTTTTGTATGAGGGAAAAGTAGTGGAAAGCGGACTCCCGGACGACATTATCAATGAACCAAAGCAGGCGTATACCAGGAAACTGGTGGATGCTGTATTTTTATAGAATGCAGAAAAAGATTTGTATGGGTAAGAAAAGATACGACTTACCTTGCAGGTCTTTTTTATTACAGAAAGGTATTCCATAAAACGCTGATATCATGCAAAATAGGAATGGCAGAATATCCCCCTGGGGAGCTTGTGAAAGCCTTAAAATCTGATAGAATAATCTTAGCAGGAAGGCAAGAGAAAGGCCGAAAATGCGAATTCTTATACATAGTTACATGTAAGACCTCCACTAAATTTACATGTGAAATTTTCTATGGAAAACAGTTGTAAGTCTGATAACTTATGACTGCTTTTCTTTTCATAAGATATTTGCATAACTGCAAAGTTTCATAAAAAACAAAAGGAGAGGTAGACGACTATGAAAAAGAAAAATTTAATGGGACTGGTGCTGGCGGGAGTGCTGGCATTTGCTCCGGCAGCTTCTGTATGTGCAGAAGAAAGCCAGGAGACGCTGGTATATGGAAGCGGAGATTATACCAGAATTAATCCGGCAATGGATGAACATGGAGAAATTAATATCTTGATTTTTAACGGACTGACAGCCCATGACGGAGATAACCAGGTAGTTCCGGGACTGGCAGAGAGCTGGGACTTTGATGAAGAAACCTGTACTTATACGTTCCATCTTGCAGAAAATGTAAAGTGGCACGATGGAGAACCGTTTACAGCAGAGGATGTAAAGTTTACTATTGAAGCGATCATGGATCCTGAGAATGGCTCTGAGAATGCTCCAAACTATGAAGATGTAGAGGAAATTACCGTAATAGATGATCATACCGTATCTTTTAAGCTGGATGCGCCTAATGTTGCATTCCTGGATTATATGACAATGGCAGTTCTTCCAAAACATCTTCTGGAAGGGGAGGATATGCAGACCTCTGATTTCTTCCGCAATCCTGTAGGTACTGGCCCATACAAGCTGGAAAGTTGGGAGGAAGGACAGGCAATTACCCTGGTAAAGAATGAAGAATATTTTAAAGGCGAGCCGAATATTGACACCGTAGTATTTAAAATTGTAACGGACGATAATGCAAAAGCACTGCAGCTGAAATCAGGCGAACTGGATCTTGCGCTGCTGACTCCGAAGGATGCTGCCACTTTTGCTGATGACGAGGCCTATACCTGCTACGATATGAAAACTTCAGACTACAGAGGAATCCTGTTTAATTTCTGGAATGAATACTGGCAGAAAAACAGGGACCTGATTCCGGCTGTATGCTATGGAATTGACAGAGATGCGATTATTGACGCAGTTCTTCTGGGACAGGGAATGCCGGCTTATGGTCCTCTTCAGAGAAATATTTACAATAATGAGGATGTAGAGCATTATGATTATGATCCTGAGAAAGCAAAGGCAGTACTGGAAGAAGCTGGATGCGAGCTGGGAGATGACGGCTTTTATTATCGCGATGGTGAAAAAGTAGGATTTGTGATCAGTGTTGGTGCTGGAGACCAGGTACGTGTAGACATTGCCCAGATCGCAGCACAGCAGCTGCAGCAGATTGGCATGGATGTGACCATTGAAATCCCGGCACAGGTTGACTGGGGCGGACAGATGGCATATCTGATCGGATGGGGAAGCCCCTTTGATGCAGACGACCATACCTACAAGGTTTTCGGAACTGACAAAGGTGCAAACTATTCTGGATATTCTAATGAGCTTGTAGATCAGTATCTGACAGAAGCGCGTCAGTCAGATGACCCTGAAGTACGTAAAGAAGCATACGATAAGTTCCAAGTGGAACTGGCAAATGATCCGGCGTACGCATTTATCTGCTATATTGATGCAAACTATGTAGCAGATGCAGACATTCAGGGAATTGACCCAGATACGATTATGGGCCACCATGGTGTGGGGATTTTCTGGAATGTAGCGGACTGGACTATTCAGTAAGAGATACATGAAAAAACTTATGTCTGAAGCAAATAAAGGGGCAGATTCTGCCCCTTTATTTGAGCGTTTGGCGTTGCTGACATAAAATGACAGCAGCACATGATTAAGAGGTATGAAATGGAAAAAATACTGGAAGTTAAAAATCTGTCCGTCAGTTTCGACAGTCCAAAAGGAGAAGTACAGGCGGTCAGGGATGTATCATTTTCCCTGAAAAAAGGAGAAGTGCTGGCAATTGTTGGAGAATCCGGATGCGGGAAAAGTGTGTTATGCAAAAGTATTATGAAGCTTCTTCCCAAAAGTGCAAGGATAAAAGGGGGAAGTATCTTGGTGAATGGAGCGGATATTACCGGATATAAAGAGAGGGATATGGCCAAAATCCGTGGAAAGGTTTTTTCCATGATTTTTCAGGATCCTATGACGTCTTTAAACCCAACTATAAAAATAGGAGAGCAGATTGCAGAGGCAATTTTAATTCACCACAGGAAAAAAACAAAAGATCAGGTTTACAAAAAAGTAATCGAGCTGATGGAACTGGTAGGAATTGAACGGCCGCAGGAAAGATATCATGCTTGTCCCTATCATTTTTCCGGCGGTATGCGGCAGCGAAGCGTTATGGCAATTGCCCTGGCATCGGATCCGGATATTTTGTTTGCGGATGAACCTACCACTGCCCTGGATGTAACCATTCAGGCACAGATTTTGGATCTTCTTCGGGAAATCCAGGAAAAACTTGGAACAGCGACTGTTCTGGTATCCCATGATCTTGGTGTGGTAGCAAGGGCAGCAGACCGTGTGGCAGTTATGTATGCGGGAAAAATCGTGGAAATTGGTACAGCGGAAGAAATTTATTATGATCCAAGACATCCCTATACATGGGGGCTGATGCAGTCGCTGCCCTATTTTTCCAGAGGTAGGGAACAGCTTTATACTATTCCGGGGATGCCGCCGTCTCTGATCAATCCGCCGAAGGGGGATGCATATGCCGCAAGAAATGAATATGCACTTGGAATTGATTATGAGGAAATGCCGCCTATGTTTCAGATTAGTGATACCCATTATGCAGCTACCTGGCTTTTGGATAAAAGAGCACCCAGGATTATCCCACCAGTAGGAGGAAAAAGAATTGAATACAGAAGTATTGGTTGATGTGAAGCATCTGACTCACCAGTTTCACCTGACAAAGAAGGCTGCGATCCGTGCGGTAGATGATATTTCCTTTCAGATTTACAAAGGGGAGGTATTTGGGTTGGTAGGAGAATCCGGGTCTGGAAAATCGACCGTAGCCAGATGTCTTATGAATATATATCACCCATCAGCAGGAGAAATCCGATACCATGGGATAGAAATTACAGGTAAGAAGGAATTCCGGGCAAACAAAAAAATGCTCCAGACAAAAAGACAGATGATCTTTCAAGACTCTGCTTCCAGTTTGAATCAGAGAATGAAAGTGGCAGAGATTATTGCGGAACCTATGAAAATCAATCATATCGTGCCGCCAAGAGGCAGTTATGCCAGGGAGGCAGAGTTTCAGATGCAATATGTGGGAATGGATAAAACCTTTCTGGAACGATACCCGTCTGAGCTGTCAGGAGGACAAAGGCAGAGAGTTGCCATTGCAAGGGCACTTAGCATGGATCCGGAACTTCTGGTGGCAGACGAGCCGGTAGCATCTCTTGATGTTTCCATTCAGGCACAGGTGATCAATCTTTTCCGGCATTTACAGAAAGAGCATGGATTTACATTTTTGTTTATTGCCCATGATCTGGCTATGGTGGAATATCTTTGTGACAGAGTTGGGGTAATGTATCACGGAAAAATGGTAGAACTGGGAACGACACGGGAGGTTTTTTCCAATCCCCAGCATGAATATACGAAAACTCTTTTGTCTGCAATTCCTATACCGGATCCTGTCCAGGAGAGACAGCGAAAAGTAAAAATATATGTGGATACGGATTCCGATGCAGAAGAGTGGAAGGAAAATTCTCCTGGACATTTTGTGCTGAAAAGGCAGGAAGGAGGGAAAAAAAGTGCCAAAGTGTAATCCTATTGCTTATTATGGAAAAAAAATCCTGGTTTTTCTGCTTAGCGTACTTGTTTTATCAATTGTAGTATTTTATGTGGCACGTCTTGCACCAGGAGATCCGCTGGTCTCTTATTATGGAGAACGAACAGAAAAAATGAGTCCAAAGGAACGGGAATGGGCACTAAAGAAGCTGGGACTTAATGAACCAATCCATGTACAGTATATAAAATGGCTTGGGCAGGCGTTTCATGGTAATTTTGGTATTTCCTTTAAATACAAACAGGATGTTTTGAAGGTAATCCGCGGAAGAATTGTAAATACTCTTCTGCTGGGCGGGATTGGATTTCTTTTCATTTTTGCAGGTTCCCTTCTGCTGGGAATTTTCTGTGCGTGGAAGGAAGACAGATGGAGTGACCGGATTTTGTGCAAAATAGGAACCATATCAAGCTGTATTCCGGAATTCTGGCTGTCCATTGTATTGATTCTGATTTTTGCTGTAACCCTTCGAATCCTGCCAAGCAGCGGTGCATATTCCACGGGAAAGGCGGAGGATGTGGGAGATCGGATCTGGCATCTTATTATGCCGCTTACGATTGTGATGCTGGAACACCTGTGGTATTACGCCTACATGATCCGAAATAAGATTCTGGAAGAAGTAAGAGAAGATTATGTACTCCTGGCAAAGTCAAAGGGCGTGGCGAAACGGGAGATTCTTTTTAAGCATTGTCTGAGAAATGTGATGCCGGCATATTTGAGTATTATGGCAATTGCGGTTCCTCATGTTCTTGGAGGTACTTATGTGGTGGAAAGCGTATTTTCCTATCCGGGAATTGGCGCTTTGTCTTATGAAAGTGCCAGATATCATGATTATAATCTGCTGATGCTGTTATGTATCATGTCCGGCATCCTGGTGATTTTCTGCAATATGCTCAGTCAGATCATCAATGAACATATTGATCCGCGTATGAAAGCTCACGAAGTAACGGAAATATCGGAGGTGACCAGATTATGACAGATACATCTTTTGAAATTGTCGGGGCACATGCAGTGGAAAATCAAACGGTTACTGTGAAGAAGAAATGGTTTCAGGGAAAACCCGTGGTATCCATTGTTCTTTTGGGGATGGTTCTTTTAGGCTGTTTGTTTGCAGAAGCGATCATGACAAAAGATCCAACCTATATGGATCTGCTTCATTATAATAAGGCACCTGGAAGAGAATTTCTGTTTGGTACAGATACTATGGGAAGAGATATTTTTTCCATGATCTGGTATGGCGGCAGAATTTCTTTGCTGATTGGAATTCTCTCTACTGTAATCTCTGTCTTGCTTGCAGTTGTAGTTGGCTCTTTCAGCGGTATATCCCCTCAGTGGCTGGACAATCTGATCATGCGTTTTACGGAGATTTTTCTTAGTATTCCATCTCTGCTTCTGGTGATTCTTCTGCAGGCAATTATGGGAAAAGCCAATATTTTAAGCCTGTCGGTTGTGATTGGCATTACCAGCTGGACAAGCATTGCCAAGGTAGTTCGTACAGAGGTCCGGCAGATCCGAAACAGTGAATATGTTATTGCGTCCAGGTGCATGGGCGGAAGCTTCTTTCACATTCTCTGGAAGCATCTTGCACCCAATTTTGTATCGTCCATTATGTTTATGGTTATTATGAATGTAAGAAGTGCTATTATTTCGGAATCCACCCTGAGCTTTATGGGAATTGGACTTCCCATTGAGGTCATATCCTGGGGGAGCATGCTGTCTCTTTCGGAAAAAGCATTGATGACCAATTCCTGGTGGATCATTTTTATTCCTGGTGCTTTTCTTATAGTGACGCTGCTGTGTCTGACGAATATTGGGAATTATATGCGAAAAAATGTGAACCGGAAAGAGAGTAATCTGTGATAATTGTATAGATACTATTTTTTGAAGAATACGGATTACAGAAAATTTTTTACTCACTCTAAGAAATGTTGCGATCCATTTATTTTATAATTCTATTTTGCATAAAAATCAAGAATGAAAATTCACAAAAAATTGGCTCGAAAAAATTTATGTTTGGTTAATCATAATGGGAATTGGTGACTATAATAAGGGACGTAAAAAGAAAAAAGAAGTACTTAACAAAACCTCTTTGTTGAAGGCTGCTAAGCGTTTCAGAATTTGGAGGAAAAGATAAATGAATACTTTAAAAGCTGAAAAAAGAAGCATGGACGTCAAAGCAAAGAAATTAAGAAGAGAAGGATATGTAACAGGTAACCTGTTCGGCAGAGAAATCGAAGGTTCCATTCCCCTTAAGTTCACCAAGAAGGAAATTGAAGTTCTTCTGAAGAACAATAACAAGGGCAGCCAGGTAATGCTGGAACTGGATGGTAAGACCTATGATGCGCTGATCAAGGAAGTTGATTATAATCCTCTTGCACATACAGTAGAAGAGGTTGATTTCCAGGCGCTGGTAAGCAATGAGATGGTTCATTCCGTTGCTGAGATCATTCTGGAGAACGAGGAAATGGTTGTATCTGGCGTACTGCAGGATGAGCTGAAAGAAGTTGCTTACAAAGCACTTCCGGCAGACCTGGTAGATAAGATCAAAGTTGATGTTGCAGGCATGAAGATTGGTGATACTCTCCGTGTGAAAGATCTTGAGATTGCCAAGAACAAAAACATTCACATCACAACTGATCTGGAATCCGTCATCGCCACCGTCACTCCGGTACACAACGTAGTTCCGGAAGCTGAGACAGCGACTGAGGACGCCGCAGAAGAGAAATAAAGATGGAAAAATGAAAGACGCCCGGGCGGCAGGAAGATGCCCCTCGGGCGTTTTTGTGTTTAGTTTTCAAATAATTTTTTTCTTAATCCTGTTCACATATTGCTTCGAGCAGTGCAGAATCTCCCCGATTTCCTTATCCGAATACCCAGCCAGCAGGAGCCTGAAAA
>OLWA01001076.1_pt1 | contig 29957 bp, 25 predicted proteins | sample 1673251 | NCBI WGS metagenome assembly OLWA01 (sample SAMEA3178937, study PRJEB25190) | human gut metagenome | biome: human gut; feature: human-associated habitat; material: faeces | place: Austria | collected 2013 | reverse complement strand
TCTTTTGTGTTAAAAAAGTTCATCGGAAGTTTCCGAAGATGCTCCGCAATCCGCAGCCGGGTCGTATTCGACTCCTTATACGAGGCAATATAGGTTTTGCGGTAATCGTTTTTGGCGGCCAGAAATACCAGGATGGCCGAAACAATACCTGCTCCCCACAGCATCCAGATATGGTTCCACTGAATGGAGCCGCCACTGACAAAGGGTGTCAGAATTTCACTGAAAATCATAACAGTTACACAGAACGGAAGAAGCATAGCCAAGTTCGTCAATGTGCAGGCGAAGATTGCTTTTTTCAGATCTGCGTAACCCTTGTCTGATAAAAAGAGAGCTTTTTGTAATCTGCTCATAGTTACACCGCCTTTCCGCTGATTTTCCAGCCAATCGCTTCTGTATAGTGGTTCCACATTTGCGCATAGCGTCCGCCTGCGTCCACCAGCTCGTCATGTTTTCCTTCTTCGATCAGGTGCCCTTTCTCCATGACAATAATCTTATCTGCATTGCGGATCGTGGAGAGGCGGTGTGCGATGATGATAACTGTCTTACCATGCATCAGCTTTTCAAAGGCTTTCTGGTCATAGGTCGGATCGTCTTCTTTTTTTATTACATCTTCATAGCGGAAAAACTCAAACGAATTAATTTTGTACAACTGTCCTTTCGAATCCATTCCATGGTTCTTCATTCCTGTCTTGTTCAGCTGTTCCACCTGTGTGTACAATCCATAGTCCTGGAATTCTGAGCTGTCCCCCTCGGTAAGATCTCTTACATATAAATGTACGAACTGAGTTCTAAGAGACATCAGCTGCGGTATCCCTTTCAGAAGATCGTAGGACAGCTTATTACGGAAACGCATTCCCTCTGTCTGATGTTTATTCAGATTGATTGTGCGCTGTCCACGCCAGGTTCCCTTATTCTTCTTCAGCTCAATCTTATAGTTTTTCTGCGAATTACGGCTCGATGTCTGTCCTCTGATCTGCACGGTAGCATTCGGCACATTTTCACCATATCCAACCTCCCCGCTCTGCGGACCTGACTCATCACCAACCTGAAGAAGCGCCGCTGTCTGGTAACGGTCTACTCCCATCTTGTCATAATCATAGGCCGAATAACTGTTGATCTCCTTCCAGGTGTGATCCGTACCCTCTGAAGAATTTCCTTGAGAAACAGTAAGATACATCGTCACAACACTTGTCTCGTCATCATTTTCATAGAGACTATCCTTATCCCTGAGGTGAACGTCGTTGATATCCTGTGTCTCTGCCTTTTTTATCTCTTCCTGTTGTTCTGTCTGTTTCTTTGAAATATCCCCTGTTTTCTCCGGGGTGGTACATCCCGTCAGGCAACAGGACATTCCTAATAAAAGGGCACATCCCAACGCAAGTAATTTATATTTTTTCAAGCTTGTCTCCCCTTTCTATCTTCTCTTCCAAAAAGCATCCAAGCCGTGTGAAGAAACCTGTTTTATCCTCTGCCACGATCGGCTGTACACTCAAAATATAATACGGAAGTTTTTTTATAAAATATCCAAGACGCAGTGTACAGATCAAAAAGAACACTGCACTTCCCAGTAAAAATCCAAACCCATAATACACCTGTGGGAAGAATAAAGACACACAGGTAAATATCGTCGTACACGCGGCGAACATTCCTGTTGCAAATAATGCTCCCTTGTAATCTGTAAAATAAAGTAAGATCAACATCATTGTGTTAGCAATTGCATAGAGGCCATAGCCGACACAGAGTGTACGGAAATATCCTTCCATAAGATCATTAAATCCAAGCGGAAGATATGTCAGAAGCAGCTGTCCGATCGAAATAGCCAGTGCCGTTGTAAGCAGCTGCTTTAACGCCGTATATTTCAGCTCCATGTTTAAAACCTTTCTCATCTCATTTCCCGCCTGCAGGATATCCTTGATTTCTCCCTTGTCATTAAACAAACTATAATAATTCCGATATTTCGGATAGAAATTCACTTCCACAGATACAACGAAATTAACGGTTGTAATAAGAATCGTCAAATAGGCGATCATCGCAGGTACATCATGATACGGTGCACCATAAAATAATCCCTGAACATGTACACGGATCGGTCCGCACCACATGATAACAAGATGTGCAAATAGTCCGATGTTCGTGAACAAGCCTGTAAACGCAAGCGGAAGGAACTGATCCACCCAGCGTAAAAAGAAAAATGCACTGATCTCTCTCTGCGGAAAATAACGGTACAACAGCGTCACATCCCAAAGCAGCATGATTCCATAACCGATCGTAACTGCGATCATCAACGCCTCTACATGTGGAATCCCAATCAGGATCAATAGGAATCCGACCAACAATGATACCGCTACCGCTGTAATAAATGAAATAAGAATCCCTTTGTAATCCTTGATCGCTGTCAGATAACTCATCGCATTCCAGGTGACGATCAATTCTCCGAAAAACTCCAGGCACAAAAACTGATCAATCAGATTGATTCCTGAAAACAGAAGAAAAATCCCATACATGATTCCGCCGACTACAAGCAGGATCGCTGTTGAACCCCAGAAAGAAGAAAGCACCGCCTCGTGGCGTTCTTCATACAGCATATCCGCAATATATCTCGTCACGACCATAGAGAAGAAACTGGTCACGGTCAACGAAGCGAGAAGTGTGTAAGTAATCATACAGTTCAGAAGTTCCCGGTTATGTCTCGTCGCACCGGTATGATCGCAGATAAAAGCGATTCCTACCAACAGCACGATACCGAGCAGCATCGGACCTGTACAGATCACTCCTGCATACCCATACGCTTTTGCCGTCGCTGCAAGTCCGCGCTTCTGGAATAATTTTTTTAACTCAAATCCGATTCCGGCCATCTGCCTCTTCCACCTCCTGATACATCTTCCGGTACTTTTCAATCATTTCTTCTTTTCGATAATATGCTTTCACTCGTTTCTGTGCATTCTCCCCCATGCGGAGTCTCCGAGCTCTGGAAGCGCACATCTGATCCATTGCCTGCGCGAGCCCCTCTCGATACATCGGTGGAACACAATATCCTGCTGTTCCGTATTGATCCTCCTCGTTACCATTCAGAAGCTCCCTGCAGCATCCTACATCTGTAGTCACACAAGGCCGCCTTGCAGCAAATGATTCTAAAACAGACAGCGGCTGTCCTTCCGATATACTCGTCAAAATTGTAAAGTCCAGCTTCTCCATATAAGAGATGATATCCACTCGTCCTGTAAAGATCACATTTTCCAAATGCAGCTGATCAACCAATGCATAACATTCCTGTGCATACTCCTCATCATCAACGCCTCCCATAATATGAAGGCGTACATGATCTCTTGTCGTGCATAGCTCATAAAACGCATAAATCATCGTCTTAATATCCTTGATCGGTGCCAAACGCACGATCGCACCGATGTCAACCCATCCGTCTTCCTCTTTCAATGGAATATGGGAAAGCCTTTCATAGTTGATTCCGTTCTCAACGACACGACATTTCTCCTTGTCACATCCCATCTGGATCTGTGCATGCATGGCATTGGTAAATAATGCTGAGACTAGAAACGCTCTCGTATAAATAATATCCGACAGCATATAAAAGAAAGAAATCCACTGCTTTTTAAATGCCGGCTGTACCCATTTTGCACGAATGATCTCTTCTTCACGCTCTCTTGTGTATATTCCATGCTCTGTCAGCAGCACTTTCTTCTTATAAACATGCCCGCCCAGGCATGCAAGAAGTCCGCCATATCCTGTACAGATTGCATGATAGACATCTGCCTTGGGCACTTCACTTCCCATTAAATAAAGGACCGGAAGCAGCATAGAACGCATTGTGTGAAATGCATCCGCAAACGGAGTATATGGATAATCTTTTATACAGCACTCCGTCAATATATTCAGGAATTCCTCACTTCTTAAAAAAGACATAGGATTCAGCTTCTGGTCATGATAGAGCCGAAACAAGATTTCCCAATTTGGGCGTCTACACAGCATCAGCTCTTTCAGGCTGTTCGTCTCTTCCTCTGTAAAGGCATGAAGCATTTTTCCTGAATCCTTCATCCGCAAAGCGTCATCCAGAAAGACCTCGTGAACTTCTACAACATTTTTCGGAAGCTCGTAGACAAATTTCCCTTTATCCTTCGCATTTGCCCCAATCACCCACAGAACAAACTCATGCTCTTTCATTTCATTGATATACTGGTGCATCCAGGTGGATACACCTCCAAATATGTAGGGATAACACCCCTCCAATATGAGACAGATTCTCACAATTAACTCCTTATCTGTCGCGTGTTACCGCTTTGTATTTCAATCTTCTAATTTCTCAATAGTTACTGTTGGTTCCTTTGCCTGAAGCAGATAGAGATTTCCTGTCAGATGTGTAAGTTTTCCTCCCGAAACTTCACCCGGTGTTCCTTCATTAATCCTCACCATAAAATATGCTTCATCATAGAAGTTTTTAAGCTTCAATTCTATAGACTGCTCTGTCACTGTCTTTGTAAATGTAACCGCTCCATAACGCTGAATCGCACCGGATAGTTCCGAACCGGTGAGTTGTCTCAAGGACGGTGCCGAATCCACCAGCCAGTCCATATATTCAGCGAGGTTGCTCTTCATCTTTTCCCAGCCAAGCGCTGCACCGCGGTCTTCGTCCAGAAGATCATCCGGATGAATAAAATGACTGTTCACAAAATGCATATTTAATTCCGACAGTGCCGCCATCTTCATATAATCATCGATAATTGCACCGGAGATGATACGCGGCTGTTCTACAATCCCATCCTTTGCAACTTCAAATTCCTGCACATACGCAAACTCACCGGTGAAATAATTACTGGCGATCGTCCGGATCTCCGGGAAATCTTTTGCGAGCATCTCTCTTCCTTCTGCTGACAATACATTGGACGGCGGTACATAGACTGACATTGATACACTGGGAAATGTATCCTCTCCAAAATGGATCAATTCTTTTACAGCCTTTTTCATGGCCGCCTCATTTTTCCATGTATCATACGGAAGCACGTCACCATAATCCACATTTGAAAGACTCAACGGCTGATGATTGTATCCATGATACCCGAGTTCTCCACCTTGATGAAGCAGCATATTTCCAAAATACTGAAAACGTCTGGTATCCTTCTGTTTCTTAATCGTTCCATCCGTCGCATCCTCATAATTTTCAATAATCACACCGGTATAGCGAACGTTGTGATCAGATGCAAGCTCCAGCATATCCGGCCACCACACATTCATATAGAAATCACTAATGCTCATTCCATAGTCCCGCTTCACATAAGTACCATCTCCCTCCGGAACCGGTGACGGAAAGTCATCCAGATAAAATGCTGATCCATTGATCACCGGATAAACCCCCACATCAGTAAGGAGACTGTAGGAAGCCGCATAGAATCCACGCACCGCTTTCTCATACAGTCCAAAGTTGTCTACTACAAACTTTCCTTTTCCATAATGGTTTTCCCAGATCAGCGGCACTCCCTTTTCATCTCTGATTCTCGCATATACCTGTGCTTTTTCGCTCAACTCGACCGCCCAGGCAGCATCATACGGATCTGTGATCGTATAAGCCTGTCCGCCGCCAAGCATAAATTCCGGTTCAAAATAAATACTGTCTACAAGTGTATTGTCATATCCGGAAGAAATGATTCCAAGCTTCTGCTCAATCACTGATGAATACGCTGTTTTCTGAAGTGTCAGGGCAAAAAGTACATTCCCACCCTCTGACACCCAATCACACAGTTCCATAAGATTCTCTTTCAACGGACTTACATCACTCAGTAATACAACAACCGTTTCATAAGCATGATAATCTGGAATAGAGGATGCACTCTGCAGGTCTACCACATCTGTTCCAACCTTCATATCTTTAAAAATTTGTTGAAACTGCTCCCATGCAGCCACACTCGCCTCATCTTCACTGTTACGAAGTACCAGACAGGTCTTCGGCAGTGATTTCGCAGCCATCTGTTCCGTAACCACTTCTTCCTGACTGAGATATGCGACTTTTCTGTTTTTTTCAGTATATTGAATTCCACTTCGTTCAGCAAAAAGGACGACCGCGATCATCAGAAATACACCCAGAATCACCAGCATACTTTTAAACGGAAATGTTTTCAATGATTTTAATCCAGCCAAAAAGCCAATACCTCCTTACTCTTAGACGACAGATAGATCTGCTCCTCTTTCATCTGTCTTAAACACTGCTGCAACTCCGCTCCCTTTTTTCGTTCTGCCAGATACCGGATCTTCAAAATCCAGAACTCCTCTTTCCGATGCCATTTCTGATCCATCAGCCCTAGAATCTCTTCCGCCTGAACATAATCTCCTGTTTTCATCAGATTTTGGAACAGACGCACACATGTGGAGAGCGTCGTTTTCACCTTCAGGTTTTGTCTTAAAAGACGGATATAACGTTCCCTCTGTTCTCTCTCCATCTGGGCTTCCAGAATCCCCTGATTCAGATACTCTTCCATAAAATCACAGTACTGCTCCAGGATCTCCGGATCGTCCGGTGATGCCGCATACAGCTTCTCCATCTTCTGCAAACGAAAATCATATTCCTTGGAAAGTTCAACCATGGCTGTGATCGCATAATGGACAACCTCTACATCTTCATTCATGCGGGCCTGTTTCAGAAGATCCATATATTCTTCCGGATCATCATTTAACACATCCATGATCAGTTCACGGCGCACTCTCGGTTCGTTAATCAAAAGTGCTTCCTCTAACGGAACGATCTTTTTGTCCGTATCCGAAACTGCCTGAAAAATATTTTTATAAATCTCTTCATTTACACGAAGCTTTTCCACTCCCGGTTCTATCCTATTGTCTCTTCTGGTCAGCATTTGCAAATGCAAAAGCAGCACGCACACTGTTCCCCAGAAAGGAACGAAGATCACAAGTGCCATCAGATATTTTTTCACCTTCAGCAGATGTGTCTTTATCCCCAGCCAGACCAGCACACAGCAGACAATATGTAACAGGATCAGGAATACTCCAAGCACTGTCTGAATCATAATTTTTCTCCTGTATTTGCATTCTCCACGGTATCGATCTCATGACAGACGAAGCCGTCATTTTCCAGTCTTGCAAGAATGATCGGCAAGGAACTTCTGTCCGTCTGTGAAAGAATGAGGAAGAGCTCTCCTTTTTCAGAAATCCCCCAGACATCATTTTCACGGACCGAAGCCTGTAGCGCTGTGTCTGCCTCTTCCAGTGTCATCTTCGGATACTCCAGCTTCAAAAGCACATAGGATGCCAGATTCTCCTCCCTCATAGAATGGAAGGAATACAGCCGTTCTTCAAAATACTCCTGCTTCAATATACGTGTACTCTGCACGTACTGCCTGTTCTTGATTGCCTCCTGATATTCCAGTGCGCGCAAAAGTGCTGTTTCTACCAGACCGCAGAGAATCTGGAACAGATTCAGATAATAGAGGGAAAGCTGTTCATTTCCCACTTCCTGAATGAAAATCAGCATCACGAGCTCTCCATCCTTGTGAATCCCGTTCATATACATCGGATAGCCGTCCAGGAAATTCCGGTTTACCCACACCTTTCCGGACACAATCGTCTCTTTCGCTTCCAGATAATCATCCAGACAAATGGATTTTTTCAACACATCTGTCATTCCCTGGGATGCGATCTCAAGACGTCCATAGCTCTGATTCTTTCCAACTGAATAAATCGCAAATGTATGATTCTCAAGAACTGATTCCATCACATGCAGAGTTTCAACAAAAAGCTCCTGCGGAAGAATGATATCCAGTTTTTTCGTAATATCAAAAATCTTACCAAAGCTGTCACGGCTTCCCAAAATCTGCTTCTTGTACTGCCGTTTATCAGAAAGCGTCTCCTGATACATTTCTCTCATAAACAGAAATTTATCCAGGATCAGTTTATTCTCCTCTTTCATGAATTGAATATTATCTCTGTTTTTCAGTCGGATGTAACCACAGATCGCGCCGACTGCAAAATAGAAGATAAACGGAATCCAGTTCGAAGGTTCGTAGAAAAGTGTCGTCCAGCCGATCCCGGTTTTCGTATATGCTGCCAGCAATGAAAGTGTTTCCAGCCCCGCTGCAGCAAGCCCGTAATTAATGCCGTACAGACTGCTGAACAGCACGATGTAAACAAGCCTCAGATCGATCATCTGAAACTGCACCTGATTTCCCGCCATCCGGTTCAGTGCTTCAAAAACAAAAAATGTGAGCAGCAATTCCGCGATTTTCACGATTTTATCATGTACTTTCAAAAAAGTTTTTACTACATCGATCTTCCGTGTCTTATGGTTCGTTTTCTCACAATAATCCTCATAAATTTCTGTGAGATCCTCCAAAAGAGAAATCTTCGGAAACCAGCCGTATTCATTTCTCAGAACGTGGTCATCAGATATCCCATCCTGGATCAGCACATCTGACAAATAGGTAATATTTGCAGCCGGAAACATCTGTGCCAGTCTCTCCCCGAACTGTTGAAAAGTAAAATGAAATACCTGCGGAACCTGAAGACAGGCGCTCCCCTCTCCCCAGTTATCAAAAATCTTGTATAATAAATCCCCAAGATCACTCAAAGCAAGAAAATGCATCTCCTGTGCCGGTGCTTCTTCAAATGTAATCTGCTTCTTATTGATCACAGTTGAGAACAGCTTGAAAAAATAATCCTCCTCATAAGTACCGGAATAAAGATACGGCACACGCAGAATCTTGACAGCGATCTGATGCAGCTCGCCGTATTGCCTGCAGAACTCTTCTGCCGAGCGGACCATCAGCGTCTTTCCTGTTGTATCTTCATATAAACTATCCGGTCCTGTAATATACAGAAGCCTGGAATTCAGATTCCCCTTATAGTAATGTAATAGCTTGTGTAAAGTCTCAATCTCACCCTCCATCGTCCCATGAAATGTAAGATAATTAGAAAAATAAATCACTCCCTCAAATTCATACGTCTTGAAAATGTCTTTGAATTCTTCCTCCGTCTTCGGCATCGGGTATACCGATAAGCTCTTATTGCGATTTGACTTTTGTTCAGTCTCTCCAAGAAGAAGGATCTGACACTCAGGGAAAGCCTCCTCGATAAATTCTGTTGTAATATATCCGATATTTCCGGTCACCAGTAATTTCATACGTCACCTCGTAATCATATATTGCACATTTCTATCATTTCCAACCTATCATTTATGCAGAAGATGTATTTTCTTTTATCCTCTTTTTGTCTTTATACATCTTCTCGTCAGCACAATGGATCAGCTCCGGCAGATTCTTTTCCTCTGCATCTGTCCAGGCATATCCCATTGCAACAGAGATAGGAATGTCACTTTTTTCATCGGCAAATTCAATCTCCGCTCTGACTTGCCTTATGATCTCTTCTGTTTCTTCGGCTGTCTTGTTTTTCAGGATAATCACGAACTCATCACCGCCGATTCTGTAACACTGACCGTTCTGTCCAACGGCAGCTCTCATACACTTTGCGATTGTGATAATAAGCTCATCACCTTTATTATGTCCCAGGCTGTCATTTATCTTCTTCAGATTGTTGGCATCCATCATTATGTAGGAAATCATTCCCGGGAAAACAGCATTACTCTTGTTCTCCTCCAGAAATGCCGTTCTGTTTCCAAGACCGGTCATCGTATCCATATAGGCCATTCTTGCATAGATCTCGACATTGGCATTCTCCTGAACCTGCTCATACATTACGATACAGGCTGCATTGATCAAAAATGCGATAAATATCGCAATACCGACCGAATAGATATAGGAATAGCTCACTACATTTCCATAATAAAATAAAATGAGTGCTATAATGCTGAAAACACAATATGCTACACATCCATTAATAACTATTTGCAATTTAAGATTTTTATGCTTTTTGTTCTCATTGACCCCATTCCAGATCACGCGCAGAAGTGTTACTGTCATAAGCAGATGTTCACAGATAAGTATTATGATCACCATATCACATCCGCTGATATAATTTAACAGATAAAGGACTAAGTTAAAAACAAACAGCTTACGCATCACGGACAGCATCCTGTGTTTACCCGGCATGATCTCTTTGATAAATTCCAGAAGAGGGAACGGCAATGTGAAAAAGGACAAGAATGATATCTGTTCAATAATACTGGTGTGCTGAGTGACTAACAGCAAAATCTGTGAGTCTGTCACCACCCAGATTCCTTCGGTCAAAATACAGATTCCCAAATTCCGCAGTGCACGGTAGATCTTCTCCGTTTTTCCCGCTTTCATATAAAGACAGGCGACAATACACAGCACACCAAGAACAAGCGATAGTACACCGATAAGCACCGCATAAAGGTTATCCTTTATGATCCGTCTGTACATACTGGTTTTGTCTCCTATCAATATCCCCGAGCTCTCAATGCCTTTCAGATTATCTTTCGTCCCACCGATAAAGCTGAGCGTCAGACTGTTTCCTGATGGAATATCAAACAAATGCACCGATCCATCTCTTTTTCCGTTCCTGTGATAGATCGTCTCATCGCCCACACGCACATAATAATTTTTCCAATGGGATCTGAGAAGCAGCACCCATTCCTCGTGCTCTCCTCTATCTGAGAGACTGAAAGTGACCTCCGCCTTCGTAACACCGTCGGAAGCATCAATCGTCCACTCACCTTCCGGAGCACTTACTTTTCCTGTAAAAACTCTGTCGGGAGCATTCTCATATCTCCCGCAAATGTATAATGCAGCTACCATAAAGAAGATAATTATAAGAGTAACTGCGGTATGTATCTTTTTCATAATCATTCTCTCTTATAATATTTTTTGCCATTCCGGCAGATATAATCGCGTCGGCATAACTGCTGGATTATTTCTGATTATACCATAGATTCTCATTTTTGAGTTTAATTTTTTCACAAAGCCAAGGGGACAGGGAAAGTGGTTTTTTTATTGTCCCCTTGGCTTTTATACTTTTCTTTTTCACTTTTTTCAATACAGGATGGTGAAAATTCACTTTTATTCACTACTTAAATGTGAAAATTCATAACTTTTAAGTCAGGAACGCAGACTCTTTTATTGAAATATTCATTCTAATCCCTAACAATGCAAGCTGGCATACGGCTATACGCTCTGAAAGCCTTATGAAAGCAGGTTAAAAAATCGTTAAACAGTTGTTTTTATAGAATTATAGGCACAAAATATCATCGTATGGTATACGTGATTGCTATCGTGCTGGGATCAAGTACGCATGCGTGGTTTGCAAGCAATAATAGTGTAAAAGCAGAAAAAATAAATGTAACTGCAACAGCAAATGTTAAGTTCTTGGAAATCCAGCACGCCAAAGGGACAATAAAAAAACCACTTTTCCTGTCCCCTTGGTTTCTCTACCTTCCATACTATTTATCAGTATCCGCAGTGCTGGATTTTCGTCCACAATTCTCATTGCTTTCACCTGAAGTTCACGATATTCTGAGTGACTCTTTTTCAAATACTTAGTCACCCATTTCTCCACCGATTCCCATAGTGTACTTTGCTCCCACATGATATCCTGCTTTTTTTGCATATTGCATTTCTCCCTTCTGAAGTTCTCTTTTCAGTTACATGACTATACCAGAAGTCGGGGAAATAGCAATCCATCAGATGTACCGAAAATACGTGGTGGAGATTGGGGATAGTAGACAATAGGGAAAATGGGTAGAAGAAAACCCCAGACGCCACAACCGCCTGGGGAGATTCTTTTTACAACAAAAATCTAATTTGTTTTATGCAGTTTTTCCAGCTACGAATCCCAGAACGCATTTAACAGCCTGTTCTGTAATCTGTTTAACAACTACAGTATTGCAATCGTAATCGCAGCCTTCCATCCAAATATAAACTGTGATTTTCTGAGCAGTATTTGCTGTTAAATCACAGAGTTTCTTAGTATCATCCTTGTTAACTAATGTAGTATTATCCGTCGGCGCTGCTACAGATCCTGCTGAAAGTGCAATCACATCACCGCTTGAAAGGTTATTAGCTGTAATCTTAGAAGCTGTTGTTGTGCCGTTAATAGCTTTCTTAATACCATCTGCTGTCAGTGTTGTTAATGTAGTATTGTAGCTGTTTCCATTTCCAGAAATAGGCTCTGCATCAACCTGATAGAAGAAAGTCTTTCCACCCTCAACTACTAATGCAAGACGCATAGATTTTAAAACATTTGCATTATCTGTTGTAGTAAACTGTGTATCTGTATCTAAGTAAAGTCCACAATTCTGGCTAGATTTAATCTGGAAGGTATCTGTAAAATAATCAGTGTCTGCTGCAGCATCTTGGAATTCTACAGCTGTATATTCACCTTTCTGTTCACCCTCTTCTGTTTCCGTAGCCCAATTCTTATCTTTATAGAATTTTTTTGCATCAATTGTAGATACAGGTACGAATTCTGTTGCAGTTTCTGCTTTAAATTTTGCTGTTGTTCCCCACGCATTCTCATCAGCATGAGAAATCAGTAATGTGTTAGCTGCTTTTGCTGTGACTGTTACATTGTCAGCAGTAACTTTCGTATTGTTCACAAACCAAGCATACGTACTTGATCCCAGCGCTACAGCGGCAACCAATACCATGGCAATCGCTGCGCCCAGTTGTTTCTTTAGTGTTTTCACACTTTTTGTCTCTGTCATATTATTCCTCCCATTTACTTTCTTCTGGCTTCCCAAAAGCAAAACGACTGAAAGTGATAAGTAATTTTCACTCCCCTGCCATCAGTTCATACTCTCACCGGGCCCGGTTAAAAGAGATTCTCCTCAAACCGTTTCCGGTGAGGATATCAGCTCATAGCAGGATATGTAATAAACCACACTTTAGAGCGTGTCTGTAGTGCATGTTTAAAAAATCGTTTTCCTCTTTTTCTGCCAAAAGATATACCCCTTCATAAAAAGGGTTTATTTATATAAACAGTGGTTGTGGCACTGCTCATATCATTATTTGTTGCGCCTTGTGTCCCAGGTGATCTCTCTGTCTGAATAGTAGCTGTCATTTGGTGCTTCATTTCCTGACGCATTGATCGGCTTATCGCCGGTCAGGGTATCCTTGATATCTGTGATAAATTTCCATACAAGGCTTGTCTCATCGTCATAGTCAGCATCAATATGCATGCTGAACTGGACGCTTCCTCCGATGATGGAATCCACACATTCGGGATCGTCTCCCTCCATCCAGATTGCAATGGTATAGCGGTCTACGTTTCCCACAAGGAAATCGGGCTCTTCATATGTACAAACCAAATCTTCGGACTCAAAGCTGGTGCAGCCGCTTTCGTCGCCTCCGTCTGCTGCCGGCTCCGCATATACCACGCGGGTTCCGTTCCGCCAGACTGCCACTCGAACCGCATCCTCCGCGCCCTTGGCACAGGAGTCCAAAGTGATCCTTGCCTTGTAGCCAAGATCCTCCTTGCCTGCGTTTCGCACGTAATAGGTGTACGCCATGTAGTTCTTGCCGTTATGGTCTCCCTCTTCTTCATCCAGATTGTCTGGAAGATCCTCGATGGAAATATTGGTGGCATCCTGCACCGCACTTGCGGTAAGCCTTGCCGTTGCGTCCTTGAAATTTCCGGTCTCGGAAATACTGATTCCCTTTCGGTACAGCTCCAGACGGTTCAGGTTGATGGTGAAGTTACCCATTTTCTCCTGCATAAATGCGGTGATAAACAAAATTGCTACCAGAAGAAGCAGTCCCATCAGCAAAAGCTGCATTCTATCTAATTGCAGAAGTGCTGCTCCGATCTTACGGCGCTTACGGTGGGGAATGTACATGCTGACAACGTCCTCAGGGTCTGCTCCCTCGCCGTATTTGCTCATCAGCTCTTCCAGCTCTTCGATTCGGATAATCTGATCTGTCTTTCTCTTTCTGCCAAAGCGCTTCCTGGGCTTTTTCTCTTCCTGGTTTTCTGAAATATCGGCAGGGATTTCCTCCTGCCTGTTCTTCCTTCTCTTCATACTCTTACAGTCTGTATCTCTTCTTCACATAGGCTACATAGTTCTGCATAGCGGCCTTCTCCTCAGGGTCTGCAAAACGCAGCTGGATACCGGCTACATAGCGGAAGCTTCCGCCCTTGGGTACCTCTCTCATCCAGCAGATCACGCCAGCCACCTCGTGCTCCGGAACTCCTGCGGCGGCAGTTCCGATTCTGGGAAGGGTGAAAATGCAGGTCTCCCCTACATCAAACCAGCGGTTCATATAAATTGCAAGACCGCCGTTGGAAATATCCATAGTCTCGCCCAGCTCCTGATCGATCTCTCCGTCTGAATTCAGTGCCCAGGTATCCTGCATGTATTTCACCGGCAGAGCCACCTTCATACGTACATCCACACGCTTGATAAACTGTCTGTGTTCTGTTACACGACGTACCTTCCAGAAACGGCGGATTCCAACCTTCACGGTATCGTCTACATATCCGGCAATAATGCCCGCTTCCTCTCCGTCGCCGTACTCAAACAACAGCTTCTGATTCTCGTCAGGCTCCAGTGCTTTTCCCCCAACCATAGGGATGGATACCAGAAAAGCAGATTCGTCTAATGATTTATTAAAAGTACATATCATATTGAATTTCGGTTCCTGACCGATGGGAACATCAAATGCCATTCGAAGCTTCGTTCCCGGATTGATCTTTAGTGCTCCTGCCATGCTTCACCTCAGTCTCCGCGTTTCATCCTGCAAAGGCGTTTTTTCTATATCGCTACTTATTTATCCCATATTATAACAAATATCATAATTTCCGTCTACATTATTTTACCAAATTATTTTCAGAATATTTCCAAAAAGCACTGAAATTTTACGAAGTTTCCTCTCCCTTTTGCACACTTCTCCTCTCCCCGCATTTTTCATCCACGGTCAAGGTTCCTTTGGTGATGCAGCGGGTTTTGTCTACGGTGATGGAAAGACTGGTGTCCACAATGGTGATGTACTGATCCAGCAGATTTTTTTCGTAGAGTTTTAGCTGCCGGGCGGCTTTTTCTTCGGCCTGTTCTTTGGTGTATACAGCCTTTTCAATCTGGTAGGGCGTGCGGGTGATTTTTCCCAGGGAAATAGGGAGGGCAAAATTTTCGGTGACCTGCCAGGGGATTTCTTCCACGGAAGTGATATGCTGCTCCCGGGACGCGCTGCCCGCGCCCAGAATCCAGTTTCCTATGTGAAAATACCAGCTGTTTTTCGGCCTGCCGTCTGCGATTTTTTTCTGATAGGAAAGGGAAAATTCCTGGTAGTATGGGATCTGATGGCGGACATAGATGTCTGCGTCTGCGGAAACGTACTCGGTGCGCACCACCTCCTGGCTGTCGTTTAAAATCTCTACAATTCCGGATATGAGAAGGTCGCCTTTCTGACAGGTGTCTCCGGTTTTCATTTTGGGGACGCCGCTTCTTGTGTTCATGCTTACGATTTCGCCGTCAAAATCTGCGATCAGATCACAGGGCACCGCCTCTTCCTGAAGGGTTTCTTCCAATACCTCCTCCTGAATGGTAAGAAGCAGCCGGGTTCCCTGCACCCTGGCAGAAACAAAGGTAATATCCGGGTAATTTTTCCGAAGGAGAGCTGCGATTTCGGAGCAGTTTACGTTCTTTTTGCTGATTCCATGGATCACGCCCTGCTGGTCCAGAAATTCCAGTAGCTGGGGTGTGGAATTTTTCACGTTTCCGTCAATGTGAATGTTCCAAATGCGGCCGGAAAGCCAGAAAAGCAGAAGGGCGCACAGCAGGATGCCCACGAGAAAGCACTTTCTTCGCCAGCTTTTATACAGGAAAAAGGGCAGCCCTCTTTTTTCCAGAATGTGGATGCGGACATGGGTTTTGCTATGTATGGGCGCCAGCTTTTTGAAATCTGCTATGGAAATGCGGGCGGTGAGTTTCTTCTCTTCTGGGAGACGGACATTTTCCAGAAGGAGGCCTCTGGCGCGGCACAGGTTTAGGAAACGCTCTATCTGCTCCCCGGATACGGAAATTTTCACAGAGCCGCGGACGAATTTTTCGGGACTTTCCATGCTTCCAGGCTCCTTTCTTATTTTGGACGTTCCATTCTTTCTCATCCACGCTCCAGCAAAACACAGGAAATGAATCCTTTTATTTCCATTTCCATGGGGCTGTAGCTGGCGATCTCCAGATTTTCCCCCTGGAGGATCACTTTCCCTTTGCAGGTCAGGATGATCAGCTTTTCGCCGGAATAAAAAAGGATGCTTTTATAGTTTTCGATCACAGCCCTGGATGGACCTGTGAGGGTGATGATGGGGTCCTTGCAGGCAAGATCGCCGGGAACCTGCATGGCGGTCAGGATGTTTTCCCGGAAAGTGTAGGGACTTCGGGATGAATCCCCCTCTTTCTCAGGATTTTTGCGCACTCTTTTTCCAGACATAAAAAAATCCTCCCGGCCTTTATAACTAGCTTATGCGGGAGGATTTTTTTTATGCCGAAGCAGCCCCGTCAGGTATCCACACAGAAACAAACACCTGGCGTTTGACCTGAATTTTTTTCAGACGCTACTATTGTTTTTGACAATCATAATCTTTTTTACCGGAAAAGTACCAGGGAAAACCAGAGTATGGTGTTTCCGCCAAGATTGTATTCCATGGAATGTTTCTCTACCAGCTCGTTGGCGACTACGCCGTGGCTTTCCAGGCAGGGGTGCATTCTTTCCGGGAAACGGCAGGGCTTGCCGTCTAAGTAAGCGCAGTGTTCGCACAGGTCGCAGGATTCTGTGGAAAGGGTGAAAGTCTCAAAGCCCTCACCCTGAAGGAATTTCGCCACCTCACAGGTCAGTTCCTCGTGTGCGTCCCGGGTGGACAGCATTTCTTCCATGTTCATAAGGTCGGAAACCTCTGCCACGCTGGAAAAAAAGATGCCGCTTTTGTAGCTGTGGATCCGGGCGGCGCATTCCTCAAGGGTGCCTACCGCAGGGGGACAGGCCCAGGTGGTGCCGTAGCGCTCGCACTCCTGTTTGCAGATGGTACGCACCCGCTCCCGCACTTGGATTTCAGCAGCATCCAGGACGCGGTATTCGTAAATGGGATACTGGGATATAAATTCTTCAAAACGATTTGTGTCTAACATGTTGTTCCTCTTTGTATTTAATCAGCCAGCTCCTGCTCTGCAAACAGACTGGATACAGCAGCCTGATAGTCGGACAGATGCTGGGATTTCTTGATTTTCTTTGCGTATTTCTCGTAGTTTGTGAAGCTGACTGCCATGTAGCTCCAGAGCTCTTTCATGCGGAAAAGCACGTTTCGCTCGCCAGATAAAAGCTCTTTGTATTCTTCCAGCAGACAGTCGTGGAACTGGCGGAGCACTGCTTTGCCCGGCTGCACGCCATCCCGGATCTCACTTACCAGGCCTGGGTTTGTGATCAGGCCTCTGCCGTACATAAAACAGTCTGTGTCCGGGAAGCGCTGGGTAATGCGCTTATAATCTGCTGTGGAAAACAGGTTGCCATTGTAGCACAGGGGCATTTGCAGCCGGCTGACTGCCTTTTCGTAAGCACCAAGACGGGGGACGCCCCGGTACATATCTGTCTGGATCCTGGGGTGGATGATCAGCTCGTGGATGGGATATTTCTCGTAGATGGCAAGAAGGTAATCCCAATCCTCCTCGTAATGGGTGCCGATCCTGGTCTTGATGGAAATCTTCATGTCCAGTTTGCTAAAGATCTCGTCCAGAAAGGCATCTAATTTCTGGGGCTCTGCCAGAAATCCGGCACCTTTGCCTTTGGCGGTTACAGTGCCGGAGGGACAGCCAAGGTTTAAGTTCACTTCCTGGTGTCCGTAGTCCTCCTTCAAAAGCTGGGCTGTGCGGATGAAGTCCTCTGCATTGCAGGTCAGGATCTGGGGAACCACGTACATCCCCTCGTTCCGTTCCGGCGACACCTCGCAGATTTCCTGGAAGCTTAAGTTCTTCTTGGGTTTGGCGGAAATAAACGGGGTGAAGTATTTGTCCATAGGATGATAAAACCTGTGGTAGGCACGTCGGTATACAAAATTGGTCACTCCCTCCATGGGAGCCATGTAATCTTTCATTTAAGTCCTCGCATGTATTAATTTCTGAAATTTGTAGGGCACAGAAGCCACTGGGAACGAAATTTTCATAAAACCAATTATACACGTTTCTATCTTTTTAGACAATGGCTGATTCCTCAATATCAGCGGATTTTGTTCTCCTTTTTCCATTCCCGGTATTCTTCCAGTCTTCGCACGTATGCATCAAATTCCGGAACTGTGAAATCCAGTTCCTTATACCGCACGGAATAAATAATTCCTTTGCTGATCAACTGGGCCCTTGAGGTAGAAATAGAGTTTACCGTCTTGTTCATTATTTTTGCCACACTGGAAATCGTACAGGGAAGTTCCCCACAGGCTGTCATTGCAAAAATAAATTTCTTATCAGCCTCAGAGCACCGCTCATACCTGACTTTAAAAAAACCATTATCCAGCGTTTTCAAAAACTCCTCTACATTTTTTTCCACGCATTTTCCGTCAATTACGTCTGTGCTGGTATTTTGGTAAACGATCTGGCATAGCTGCTGGATAAAAAACGGATACCCTTTGGTAAGCCTGATAATCTTTGTTACTGCGTCATCTGTATAACGAACATGCATCTTCTCCGCCGGCTTCTCAATTGCCTCTCTCGCCTGTGTTTCTTCCAATGAGCCAATTTCTTTGTAAACAAATAATCTTTCCGAATAGGATTTCTCCTCGGAAAGCATGGAATAGATCTTCGGAAGTCCTGCTCCCACGATCATTACCGGATAGCCCAGCTGATTGGCCCGGTGAAGCGCCGCAATCAGTGCGCCAAGCTCATTGGATTTCATATACTGAATTTCATCTATGAAAAAACAGATGGGTGTTTCCGCTTTGCCGGCGGCTTCCCCGATGGTACAAAAAACGTCCGTCAGGCTCTGGGTCAGATTAACGGTTGTATACAGTTCTCTTTCCTGCACAGAAAGGGAAAAGGTATTTTCACCAGGGTCGAAAGACACCACCAGAGCTTTAATAGCATCCAACGGTTTCTGGATCAAATGTTTAAATTTCTCAACTGTACTTATTTTCCTTAAAAAGGCCTGGGAACAGCTTGCAATCTGAGAAATAAAGTCATTCCGCTCTTCTACCTCTATATGTCTGCAGAAAATCCCTTTTTCTTCCGCAATGGTCTGTAGCCTGTTGATCAGAACAGTTTTCCCCACACCGCGAAGTCCGCTGAAAATCACGGATTGTGTGGGAATATTCAGCATCAGCCCATCAAATAAATTCTCAATATTTTTTATATCTTCGTCACGGCCAGCCAGATAAGCATCATCTATTCCACCACAGACCTTAAAGTGCTATATTTTTCACAAATACATATGTCTTTCCCAGAAAATACAGTTTCCTGGCAAATTTCTCTTGCCACCTATACTTTGCCGTGCTAAAATGCAAAAGAACCTTTTCCTGTAATTGGAAGGGAAGGTTATTTTGACAGAAAGAAGGCATACAAAAAGATGAAATTTTCCAAGCGACTGGATTTATTTGGAGATGAAATTTTCGCTGCGCTGAATGAGAGGCGGCTTGAGCTTGAGAAACAGGGAAAGAAAATATACAACATGAGCGTGGGAACCCCGGATTTTCACACACCGGACCACATTAAAAAGGCACTTATGGAAGCGGCAGCCGACGACCAGAACTGGCGTTACAGCCTCCGTGACCTGCCAGAACTTCTGGACGCGGTCTGTGCTTATTACAAGAAGCGTTTCCAGGTGGACATTACACCGGATATGGTAATGTCTGTTTACGGAAGCCAGGAAGGTATGGGACATCTGGGCATGACCCTGTGTGATGAGGGAGATGTGGTGCTTCTTCCGGATCCCTGCTATCCGGTTTTTGCAGCGGGAAGCAAGCTGGGCGGCGCAGTGCCTTACTACTATCCGCTGGTTGCAGAGCATGATTTCCTGCCTTATGTAAAAGATATCCCGGAGGACGTAGCAAAAAAAGCACGCTACATGGTAGTTTCCCTTCCGGCGAATCCGGTAGGAAGCATTGCTACTCCCGGACTTTATGAAGAAATTATTGCATTTGCAAAAAAATATGACATTCTGATCATCCATGACAACGCATACAGCGACATTATTTTCGACGGCGTAAAAGGCGGAAGCTTCCTTGCCACTCCTGGAGCCAAGGAAGTGGGTGTTGAATTTTTCAGCCTTTCCAAATCTTTCAACGTAACCGGTGCCAGAATCAGCTTTCTCATCGGACAGCCGGAAGTGATCGCTGCCCTTAAGAAGCTGCGCAGCCAGATTGATTTCGGTATGTTCCTGCCCATCCAGAAAGCTGCCATTGCCGCACTGGAAGGACCTCTTGACAGCGTGAAGGAACAGTGCATCCAGTACCAGGCACGCCGCGATGCCCTTTGTGACGGACTTGCCTCCATCGGCTGGGAAAAACCAAACGGCAAGGGAACCATGTTCGTATGGGCCCGCATCCCAGGCGGCCGCACAGACAGCATGGCATTCTGCATGGAACTGATGGAAAAAGCCGGCGTCATCGTCACCCCAGGCGCAAGCTTCGGACCTCACGGGGAAGGATATGTGCGCTTCGCACTGGTACTTCCGCCTGAGAAAATCAAAGAGGCGGTTGAGGCAATCCGTACAAGCGGAATTTAATGCATAAAAAACCGCCAAAAACAGCCAGCAGGAAGGGAGTTTTCCATTACAGATTTGAACCTCGAAACCAGGCTCACAATCCACAAGGCAGAAAATTTTCTGACTCATATTTGGTTTGTGCATTCAAACATAAGTACCAAAATCCAAAATAACTCAAGAAAAGAAAGGGCTTTTATAACTCATTCAAGTTATAAAAAGCCCTTTCTTGTTTCCAGAGCATGTTTGCAAAAGGCCTTCTGCAAGATGTACGTTACAATTTGCGGAAAGATTTTGGAGACACACTCTAAATTATTTGTGGTAGGGTTCGTGGTTCATGATGCGGTAGCCGCGGTAGATCTGCTCCAGGAGAATCATCTGCATCAGCTGATGGGGGAAGGTCATTCTGGAGAAGCTAAGCTTGTAGTCGGCGCGCTTTAACACTGCATCGGAAAGGCCCAGGGAGCCGCCGATCACAAAGACGATGCTGCTTTTTCCCTGTACCCCTAATCTGGCGATCAGGTCGGAAAGTTCTACGGAATCCAGCATTTTGCCGTCTATGGCAAGGCCAATCACATAGTCCTGCTCCCGGATGTGGGAAAGAAGACGGTTGCCTTCTGTCTCCTTAATCTGGCGGTTCAGGGCATCGGAGGCCTTGTCCGGGGTTTTCTCGTCCGGCACCTGGATGAAGTTCAGCTTGCAGTAGCGGCTAAGGCGCTTGGCGTACTCGGCGATCCCGTCATTTAAATATTTTTCTTTTATTTTTCCAACTGTGAGAATACGAATTTCCATAGCAGATTACATTTCAAAATCCATTGCCACGCGGTCGCAGGTGTTTGGTCTTACGTAGGTGTCGGCAACTTTTACGTGATTTGGGTTTACAGCGTAGGCAGCAAGTGCCTCGGCGCTCTCAAGCTCTGTGATCAGGCACAGGTCACGGGAGCTGGATGTCAGGGGAGCGGTGACTACCTTTGCGCTGATCAGGCCTGGAACTACGCCCACAAGACCTTCTAAGTGCTCTTTGATCTGTGCTTTTAATTCCGGCTTCTTCTCCTCCGGAATCTCCTCTTTAAATGACCACATTACCATATGTTTTACCATGTTTCTCTTCTCCTTTACTATTAGATTTTACCCGTTTCCATTACAAATGTTCTTCCACATAGGTCTGGAATTCTTCCATGGACATCAGGACTTTACGGGGCTTGGTGCCTTCTTCGGGGCCTACGACTCCGGCGTCGCAGAGCTGGTCCATGATCCTTGCGGCACGGTTGAAGCCGATCTTGTACATTCTCTGCAGCATTCCAATGGACGCTTTCTCCTTCTCGATAATGAATTTGCCGGCCTGCTCGAAATAAACGTCACGTTCCTCCCCGCCGGAGCTTCCTCCTGCTGTGAGAACCGCATTGTTCATCTGCTGCTCGATCTTGCTGTCATAGTCAGTCCTTGGGTTCTTGTCTGCTAAGAAGTTCACAATATCACTGACTTCATCATCCGAGACAAAAGCTCCCTGCAGTCTGGCAGGCTTCTGATAGCCCTGCGGATAAAACAGCATATCTCCTTTACCAAGCAGCTTCTCCGCACCGTTCATATCCAGAATAGTTCTGGAGTCCACGCCGGAAGTAACCGCAAATGCAATACGGGACGGCATGTTCGCCTTGATCAGACCTGTGATGACATTGACAGAGGGTCTCTGGGTTGCGATAACCAGATGAATGCCTGCTGCACGGGCCAGCTGTGCCAGACGGCAGATGGCATCCTCCACATCTCCAGGTGCCACCATCATCAGGTCGGCAAGCTCGTCTACGATAATGACGATCTGACACATTTTCTCCGGGCGCTGTTCGCCCTCCGGGAAGGTCATCTTGTCCAGCTTGCGGTTGAACTCCTCCAGATTACGCACGCCATACTCTGCAAAGGTATTGTAACGGTTGCTCATCTCATTTACCGCCCAGTTCAGAGCACCAGCTGCCTTCTTCGGATCTGTGACAACCGGAATAAACAGATGGGGAATTCCATTGTAGACACTAAGCTCCACCACCTTGGGGTCGATCATGATCAGCTTCACCTCATCCGGTTTGGCTTTATATAAAATACTGATGATCAGCGTATTGATACATACGGATTTACCGGAACCAGTGGAACCAGCGATCAGAAGGTGCGGCATTTTCGCGATATCCGCAACCACAGTCTTGCCCTCAATGTCCTTGCCAGCTGCAAAAGCAAGCTTGGATTTGGCATTCTGGAACTCCGGTGACTGGATCAGATCGCGGAGCATCACGGCACTGTGCTCCTTATTGGGAACCTCGATTCCAACGGCCGCCTTGCCTGGAATAGGTGCCTCAATACGAATGTCCGGCGCTGCAAGATTCAGCTTGATATCATCAGCAAGGCCTACGATCTTGCTGACCTTCACGCCCATTTCCGGCTGAAGCTCATAACGGGTGACGGTAGGTCCGCAGCTTACATTGGTTACCTTGGCATTGACGCCGAAGTTGTATAAAATCTCCTGAAGTTTCTGCGCTGTCTTCCTTAAGTGAGCATCGGAATCTCCCTGGGATTTGCCGTTGCCCCTCTTCAGAAGGTTCACAGACGGGTACTGATATTCCCGCTTCACGGCTGCTTCCTGGGTGCTGATCTCGTGCTGGATATTGACGATTCCGCTCTCAATCTCCTGCCTGGAGGATTTGGGATTCTTGGCAGGCTGGCGGGATGCTCTCTCCTCTCCTGCAGAGGCGACACCATGAGAACCATCAGCTGTGCCAGACGAACCAGAAGTACTGGCAGCCCCTCCAGAGCCATGAGAACCTGAAACATCAGCTCCCGTGCCGGAACCGCCGACACTTGTTGCCTGCATGGTTCTGGCAGTTGCCATGGCTTCCTTGAAATCTACGCCAGCGTAGCTGTCCTCATCTTCTGCATCCTGCACTGGATTCACTGCCTGAGGCTGCATTTCTTCTCCAAAATGCGCCAACTGCTGCTGCTCTTCCATCACAGTCTCTGGCAAAACTTCTTCCGTATCCACAGTCTCTGATCTGTGAATGGCAAAATCCAGTCCTGTATCCTCCGGAAGGGAAACCTGGTCATCCATTCCATCCCCGTAAGCCTCCATATCACTGAACAGATCCGTTCCCACAAGAAATCCAGTGGTCTCTGCCTCTGCTCCTCTTCTTGCCTGGCGTCTCACCGGCTGGCTGGCTTCTGTCAAACTGTCTCTGTTTTTCTGCTTCTTTTTCCCAAAGATGGAAGAAGTTTTCTTCGAACCGTCTTCTGACTCCAATTCTTCCTCTTCCAAATCCAGATCCTCTTCCGCCAGCGCAGCCTCCAGCTCCTTCATTCTTCTCTCCCGGCGTTCCTGGGCTGCCATCTGGCGCTGCTGGGCCTTCACCTGACGTCTTAACTCCCGCTCCGGTGCTCCCTCCTGGTAACGCTCATGAGTTCCCTTCAGCATCTCCAGGAGCTTATCGTAAAGCTTATAGAGAAATCCCAGAAAAGAATGCTGGGTGATCAAAATCAGGCAGACTAAGATCACAAGCACAATGATCACATAGGCTCCTACCGTTCCAAATGCGGAAATGGTAGAAATGCAGATGGCTCCTCCAATGGCGCCTCCGCCCGTGTGATACTGGGAACTAACCTTGTAGTACTCTGCCAGAGTGGTGCTCTCTGCGTACCCCTCTGTCAACAGCTGGAACACGCCGCAGAGCACCAGAAACAGAACAGCTGCTGCCGCGGTCTTCTTATAGGCAAGCACATTACCCTTATTGGAAATCAGAAACACGGACACCCCAAACAAAACGAATGGAAATGCATAGGCCATCAGCCCCATCACTCCCATCAGTGCCCTGCTGATGCTTCCACCCACACTGCCTCCAAAGCCCAGGCAGCTTACCATCAGGATAATGGAAGCTGCGATCAGCACAAGAATCACGATCTCTGTCTGGAAACCGCTGGATATGGACTGCTTGGTATTTACATTTTTCCTGGTGGAAGGCCGTCCGGCGGTTTTCTTTTTGCCAGAGACATTCCCTTTGGCGGTTGATTTTTTCCTCGTATTAGATTTCTGCGTTTTTGACGCTGCCATTTAAAAGCTCCCCCTTCATCAGGCAAAATTACTGATCAGCGCTACCGCACCAGCCACAAAGCAATAGAATGCAAAATAGCGCAATTTCGTATGCTGCACGATCTGAAGCAGAAAGCGGATCATAAAATAGCCTACTACTCCTGCCGCAACCATGCCAAGAACATATGTAAATCCAAGTGAAACCGTCATCTTCGGTGTGGTAAACTGGCCAAGCTCCAGAATCAAGGAGCCAATTACAGCCGGAACACTGATCAGATAAGAATATTTCACCGCAAATTTCCTTCTGAAGCCGCACATCATACCGGCGCAGAGAGTCATACCGCATCTGGAAAGTCCTGGAAATACAGAGATTCCCTGGCAGATGCCGATCCACATGGCATGATCGTAGGTTGCATCCTTCGGTGTCTTAATTCCGCCGATGTTGCTCAGATCGGTCACAAGAAGAAAAATTCCGGTGATCAGAATGCAGATGCCCGGAAGAAGCGGGGAAATGGCCGCCTTGGTCACCAGTCTTCTGCAGATGTAGCCAAGCATGGCTGTGGGAATAGATGATACCAGTATCAGCACCGTAAGCTTCCGGTAAGTACCGGACACCAAACGGGCATACCCAAGCTGCTCTCCTGTCCTGCGGTTATGAAAATAGATGTTCAGATTGCCGATCACGTCCATAACCATTCCCAAAAGTTCCTCGCCGATCCTGCGGATATCCTCATGAAATGCGAAAAAAATCGCCGCAAGGGTTCCCACATGAAGAAGCACCTCAAAAAGCACTGCCGTATTCCTGGTAATTCCCATGGCATTCTCTATGGCTGCCAGATGTCCAAAACTGCTGACAGGGAGAAATTCCGTGATTCCCTGCACGATTCCCAATAAAATTGCCTGTAAAACTGACATAACACTCAATTCCTTTTCTATTGTTAAGATCCAGCAGGCAAAAGCCCACCAAGTATTCCCATTATATCACAAACCCGCAGAAGATACAACTTTTAATCGAACAGCTGTTTATGGGGAAATATGAAACTAAGCATTTCCGCGCATAAAAAATCCCCGTCTGAAATCCCATAATGGAAAATCAGACGGGGAAAACATACTCAAAGGAGTATTACTTATTTCGCATATTTGCTCTTAATGTACTCGTCGATACCTCGGGCACCTGCTTTACCTGCTCCCATTGCAAGGATAACAGTTGCAGCACCTGTAACAGCATCTCCGCCAGCGTATACGCCCTCTTTGGATGTCTTACCGAACTCTTCGTCAGCGATGATGCATTTTCTCTTGTTTACATCAAGGCCGATGGTTGTGGAGGAGATCAGCGGGTTCGGGCTTGTACCAAGGGACATGATCACAGTATCAACGTCGATGGTAAACTCAGAACCAGGAATCTCAACAGGACGTCTTCTTCCGGATGCATCCGGCTCGCCAAGCTCCATACGGATGCACTTGATTCCGGTTACCCAGTCTTTGTCATCGGTAAGGATCTCAACAGGGTTGCAAAGAAGATCAAACTGTACGCCCTCTTCCTTAGCGTGATGTACTTCCTCTTTACGTGCAGGAAGCTCAGCCTCGGAACGACGATAGATGATATGTACCTCTGCGCCAAGACGAAGTGCAGTTCTTGCAGCGTCCATGGCAACGTTACCACCGCCTACAACTGCAACTTTCTTGCCGTGTGCGATCGGGGTATCATAATCCTCGCGGAATGCTTTCATCAGGTTGTTACGTGTCAGATACTCATTAGCGGAGAATACGCCGTTTGCCTGCTCACCCGGGATTCCCATGAACATAGGAAGTCCGGCACCGGATCCGATAAATACAGCCTCGAAGCCCTCATCCTTAAGAAGCTCGTCGATAGTTACGGATTTACCGATGATAACGTTGGTCTCGATCTTAACACCGAGAGATTTTACGTTCTCTACCTCAGCAGCAACGACTTTGTCTTTCGGAAGACGGAACTCCGGAATACCGTAAACAAGAACGCCGCCTGCTTTGTGAAGAGCCTCGAAGATAGTTACATCATAGCCCATCTTTGCAAGGTCTCCGGCACATGTAAGTCCGGAAGGACCGGAACCGATTACAGCTACCTTGTGTCCGTTCTTCTGTGCTGCAGGAACTGGCTTGATGCCGTTCTCTTTCGCCCAGTCAGCAACGAAACGCTCCAGCTTACCGATGGAAACAGCCTCGCCCTTCATACCGCGGATACATCTTCCCTCACACTGTGTCTCCTGAGGACATACACGTCCGCAGACAGCCGGAAGAGCACTGGACTCACCGATGATCTGGTATGCTTTCTCGAAGTTTCCTTCTTTTACTTCATGAACGAAGCCCGGGATATTGATGGAAACCGGACATCCTTCCATACATTTTGCTTTCTTACAGCCAAGGCAGCGGTTCGCTTCTTCCATTGCCTCTTCTTTATTATAACCAAGGCAAACCTCTTCAAAGTTCGTAGCACGTACCTTAGGAGCCTGCTCTCTGACTGGTACCTTCTTTAATACATCTGCCATTATTTGTCACCTCCCATAACTTCTTTACCAAATTCAACAATTTCATCTACAGTAGGTACGTTACCGCCTGTTCTGCCGTGGAATGCAACCTTGTTTCTATCGTTACAAGCGTATGCAACGTCGGGAACCATCTGGCCCATGGACATTTCCACATCCAGGAACTTTTTGATTTTATCATTGAATTTATCGAATGCCTTCTGAGGGAAGGGCCACAGTGTTTTAGGTCTGATCATACCTACTTTGTAGCCTTCTGCTCTCAGATAGCCGATTGCTGTTCTAACAACTCTGGAAGCTGTACCGTAGGAAACGAATGCATATTCCGCATCATCCATCTTGTATTCTTCCCAAGCCTGTTCGTTCTTCACAACCTCATCATATACCTTGAAGTGATCATGGTTCCATGCTTCACATTCATCGGGTTCGATAACCAGGTTTTTGATGTTGCTTCTTTCTGCGCCGTAGTGACCTACCAGAGCCCATGTTTTTTCGGGCAGGTTGGGTCTGGGAACGTAGTTGAATTCAACGGGTTCCATCATCTGACCAATCAGACCGTCAGCCAGAATGATAACGGGCAGAAGATACTGGTCAGCGATATCGAATGCTTCCATAACCATGTTAACAGCTTCCTGTACGGATGCGGGAGCCAGAACTACGTTGTGGTAGTCACCGTTTGCGCCACCCTTTACTGTCATGTTATAGTCAGCCTGACCGGGCTGAATGGTACCAAGGCCCGGGCCACCACGCATCATGTTGATGATAACTGCGGGCAGACCTGCGTTACTGATGTAACCGATACCTTCCTGCTTCAGTGCAATACCGGGGGAAGAAGAGCTTGTCAGCACTCTTGCGCCTGCTGCTGCTGCACCGTAAACCATGTTAATTGCTGCCACCTCGGATTCAGCCTGCACGAATGTGCCGCCTACCTTGGGTAATTCAACAGATAAATATTCAGGTACTTCGGACTGAGGAGTGATGGGGTAGCCAAAGAAATATCTGCAACCCGCCTCAATAGCCGCTTTACCAACTGCTTCGTTGCCTTTCATCAAAACTTTTGCCATTGAAAATTCCTCCTCTCTTAGTCCAGTCTTTCTACTACAATCGCACAATCAGGGCACATCTTTGCGCAGCTTGTGCAAGCGATACAATCTTCGTTGATCATTTCTGCGGGATTGTAACCTGCGGGATTGATTTTTGTTGTAGAAAGAGCAAGTACGCTCTTAGGACAAACAGATACACAAAGGCCGCAACCCTTACAAATCACTTCATTGATCGTTACTTTACCTTTTGCCATTCAAAATACACCTCCATAAATATTTGAATTTACATCCAGGTCTTTCTCATATTAAACTCCATAGGGAAAAGCTCCCCAGAAAGTCCTTCTGGTATTTCCTCTGTCATTACATCCTTGACATAGGAAACATACTTCACAGGAACCCCTGTGCGTTTTGTTACCTCCTTCAATACTTCGTCCCCATGGAGCAAACATTCCGCCGTTGTCTCTCTAACAAGGTTCGTGTTATTGATGAAGCCTGTCACCTTCAGCCCAGCCGCATATTCCAGATTTTCCATCTGCTCGATAATACCCTCAGGTGTAGAGGTATTCGGGCGGTAGGCATTGACTACCATAAAAAAGTCTGCTTCCGCATGATCCAAAAGAGGTTTGATTCTGCCCAGCACCAGTGTGCCGACATCATTGCCGCCAAGGTCTACCACATACTGATATTCCTTATTGATGACAGGCATCGTCATCGCGCCGGAAACCGCAGGAACATCCGCAACTGCCGTATCCAAGTTGGATGCAATTACCTGAATTCCCTTTTCTTCCAGCTCTTCTTTTTTCTCTCTGGAGCGGAAATAAACATTTACAATATCCAAATCGGCAATGGCTACCCTTCCGTCTACGCTTTCGCGCAGCTTCTTGACATAATTGACTGCAAATTCAGTCTTGCCGCTGCCGTAGTGACCTGTGATAATTCTGATTCTTCTGTCGTCAGCTACCATCGTTTTCGCCTCCAAACCATTTCGGGTTTCTCTCACAATACCTTTATGCAAAATTTCCAATAAATGTATTTCAAAAGTGCCATTCTATGAAAATTTAATAAATTATGCTTTTATCAAGAAAATATTTTAGATATTTTTTTGTTGTTTTTCTCTTGCCTCGGTCTCATTATAACGCAACTTTTTCTCAGTTGCAAGAAAATTCACAGATTTTTTGCTTCGTATTTAAAAAAATACATAATTTTTGACATATAAACCGTCAAAAATATATTGTATCCGAACTATCATTTGTAAAAAAGTTATACTTTTCAATGATTTTATCTATAATTTTTGCATTTATTCGATACTTGTCATACAAATAATATCGTTCTTTGTCTGTCAAAAAAGTGTCGATAAGCGCGAAAAAACCACGTTTCTTCAAAAATACATTTAAAAAAACGTGGTTTCTTTTTTATTTTGCTCTTAACTTGTCATACAATAAGCTTATATGTTGAAAAGCAGCTCCCCATAGGTCGGGAGAGGCCAGCTGTTTTCATCCACCAGCAGCTCCAGTCGGTCGGCAGGCTCCCGCAGCTCCTTCATTGCTTTGAATACATGGTCACGATAGAAGAATGCCTGTGTTTTATTATCCTCCTGCAATGCCCCTGCGCGCTCGGTTTCTTCTTCAAGAACCTTCAGCTTTTCGTGGAGCAGCTTCAGATTTTCATTGATATCCTGCAAAATTTCTTCCTGTGCGGTGGTATCCATGCCGACAGCCTTCATGGCGATAATCGCCTG
>OLWA01001075.1_pt1 | contig 29970 bp, 21 predicted proteins | sample 1673251 | NCBI WGS metagenome assembly OLWA01 (sample SAMEA3178937, study PRJEB25190) | human gut metagenome | biome: human gut; feature: human-associated habitat; material: faeces | place: Austria | collected 2013 | reverse complement strand
TAGGAGCCAAAAATCATATTGAAAACTGTGCCACATCAGAAACAGTCTGGGCACAATTTGTTTTCTGGTGTGGGAAGTTTGAATTACTCAGACTAAGTCAAAAAAGAGCCGGGGTAAAAAACACCCCGGCTTTTATTTTATCATATTTACCTATGCTTTACAAGCTGTCAGACGGATTCGCATCCTCTGTCTCTGCCTGTGCCGTCATGAATTTCCGGATGATTTTCACAATGCCATCCTCATCATTTGACGCCGTAACATAATCTGCGGCTTCCTTTACTTCCTTCTGGGCATTTCCCATGGCAACACCTTTACCTGCATAACGAAGCATCGGCAGGTCGTTGAAACTGTCTCCCACGCAGATTACCTTTTCCCTGTTGATCTCCAGGAATTTCATCAGCTTATCCACGGCAACGGCTTTGTCAACAAATTTCGGCAGGATCTCCACATAAAACGGATCGGACCGGAATACATTCAGCTTATCTCCAAAACGCTCTTTTAATGTTTTCTCAACCTCTTTCATTTTATCCGGTTCTCCGGACAGCAGAATCTTGTTGACCGGGAAATTGACCTCACGAACCAGATCATGAACCTCTCGTATCGTGATCTCACATGCCCTGGCATCTGCTTCAATATATTGATCGATACCGTTACCGGCCAGAAGCTCCTTTGCCTCATCATGATAAATTGTAATACCAAGCTGCAATTCCTTCGCCGCCTCATAGACCGGCTTGATCATCTCCTGATCCAGTGTCTGGTTGTAAATGCACTCTCCTGTCTTACAGTTGACTACCGTGGTGCCGTTATATGCAATCACATAACCGCCAAACTGCTCCAACTGAATGGCCGCTGCCGTACGCCGGATGCCGGAAATAGACCGGCCGGAAGCGATCGCCACGGTCTTTCCCCTCTGCTGCAGTTCGATCAGTGCCTGACGTGTATTTTCCGATACCTTTTTGTCTGAGCCGACCAATGTGCCGTCCACATCAAGTACAAGTGCATCATATAAGTCTCCCTCCGGATCCTTAATGCCCTTCACCTGACGGAATATCTTCATAAACTCCTTACCGGTAATGGTCTCGTGAGCGATCAGAAACTCTGCCAGCTTGTCCAATGCTTCCCTGTCACCCTGCAGAAGCTCCTCTGCCTTGGCATAACACTCCTTCAGAATGCGCATAACCTCCTGATCGATCTCTGCCTCTGTGGCATCACCGCAGTTTAACACGGCACGTCCGTCCAGATAACGGTTCTGGATGGATTCCAGACCGATCAGACCGAACTTTTCTGACATACCATACTGTGTCACCATGGCTCTCGCCAGCTTGGTTGCCTGCTCAATATCATTGGATGCCCCTGTGGTAATGGAATCAAATACTATCTGCTCGGCGGCACGTCCACCAAACAATGTAGTGATCCGGGTTAGTATCTCATCCTTGCTCATGAGATACTTCTCCTCCTCCGGCACTTGCATGACATATCCCAGAGATCCCATGGTCCTCGGTACGATCGTGATCTTCTGAACCGGCTCGGAATGCTTCATCAGAGCTGTTACCAGGGCGTGACCTGTCTCATGGTAAGCAACGATCTTTTTCTCCTCCTTGCCCAGAATACGATCCTTCTTTTCCTTGCCGGCGATCACAACTTCAACCGCCTCAAACAGATCAGCCTGACAGACTGCCTTTCTGCCTGCTTTGACTGCCATAATAGCCGCCTCGTTGATCATATTGGCCAGATCGGAACCTACAGCACCACTGGTCGCAAGGGCGATCTCATCAAAGTCTACGGTCTCATCCATCAGGACATCCTTTGCATGCACCTTGAGAATATCCACACGTCCTTTCAGATCCGGCTTCTCCACGATCACCCGCCGGTCAAAACGTCCCGGACGGAGAAGTGCCTTGTCCAGTACCTCCGGACGGTTTGTAGCACCCAGGATCACAAGCCCTTTGGAGCTGTCGAAACCATCCATCTCGGAGAGAAGCTGATTCAATGTCTGCTCTCTCTCATCATTGCCGCCGCCATACTGGCTGTCACGGCTCTTACCGATGGCATCGATCTCATCAATAAAAATGATACATGGCGCCATTGCCTGTGCCTGCTTAAAAAGATCCCGCACGCGGGAAGCGCCTACACCCACAAACATCTCTACAAAATCGGAACCGGACAGGGAGAAAAACGGCACTCCCGCCTCGCCTGCTACTGCCTTTGCCAGAAGTGTCTTACCGGTACCCGGAGGTCCTACAAGAAGTGCTCCCTTTGGCAGTCTCGCACCGATCTCGGTATACTTGCCCGGATTATTCAGGAAATCTACCATCTCGGTCAGGGAATCCATCGCCTCCTCCTGACCTGCCACATCCTTAAAGGTCACACCGGTTTCCTTCTGTACATACATCTTGGCGGTACTCTTACCAATACCCATCATGCCGCCAGAATTACGCGACATCAGACGGAAGATCAGGAACAGACCTCCCCACAGCAGAAGTACCGGAAGCAGATAGGACATCAGCATATAGATCATACTGGAGCTGTTGTCCGTCAGATCCTTTTTAAACTCAACGTCTGCTTTATTTAAACGCTCTACCAGACTGTAATCCATAGAAATGATCCCTGTATAATAGGTAATCTGATATACGCTGTCTCCACTGCTCTGAGGAATAATCTTTAACCGGTCTGCTGTCAGCGTGACGGATTTCACCTGCCCATCATCCAGCATCTGGATAAATTTATCATAGGTAATCTCCCGGTTGGTCATCTGCTGTACCTGATGATTCATCATGGTAAATACCAGAAACACACCAACAGCCACCAAAAGGCAGATGATGATCCCTCTGCGGTTCTGTTTTTTCTGACGGTCGTCATCGCCGCCATTCTGTCTGTTTGTATTATTGTCCAATGCTATGTCCTCCTAATAGCCAGTTCTGTATAGATTCTGCCCTAAACCGTCATTTGGCGATCCGGCAGATACATCATATGCTTTATTATAATGATAGTGTTCCCATAAATCAATATATCAACCTGTGAAGAAAATCTGATAATTCTGAAAATTCTGTAAAAAAAGAATTGAAACATTTCCTAGTTTGGGAGTATACTGATAGATAGTTTTTTTATTGACATCAATCATTGCACATTACAAAATGGAGGAAAAAAACATGGCAGTCAAATATGTCTTTGTTACAGGTGGCGTTGTATCCGGTCTTGGAAAGGGTATTACTGCAGCTTCGCTGGGGCGTCTTCTGAAGATGCGCGGATACAGCGTGACAATGCAGAAGTTTGATCCCTACATCAATATCGACCCTGGCACCATGAATCCGGTACAGCACGGAGAAGTTTTCGTTACTGACGATGGTGCGGAGACAGATCTTGATCTGGGTCACTATGAGCGTTTCATCGATGAAAGTCTTACAAAGCAGTCCAATGTCACAACCGGTAAGGTGTACTGGTCTGTTTTGAATAAGGAGCGCCGGGGTGATTATGGCGGAGGCACCGTACAGGTTATCCCTCATATTACCAATGAGATCAAAAGCCGTTTCTACCGGAACGATGGCTGCAAGGATACACAGATTGCCATTATCGAGGTGGGTGGTACCGCAGGCGATATCGAGAGCCAGCCATTTCTGGAGTCTATCCGTCAGTTCCAGCATGATATGGGACACGATAACGTTGCTCTAATCCACGTTACATTGATCCCTTATCTTCATGCTTCCGGCGAGATGAAGACAAAACCAACCCAGGCCAGCGTGAAAGAGCTGCAGGGAATGGGTATCCAGCCGGATGTGATCGTCTGCCGTACGGAGTATCCGTTAGAGCCGGGGCTCAAGGATAAGATCGCACTTTTCTGTAATGTACCGGCATCCCACGTTCTTCAGAACCTGGATGTGGAAACCCTTTACGAAGCACCTCTGGCAATGGAGAAGGAGCACCTGGCAGATGTGATCTGTGAATGTCTGAAGTTAGATTGTCCGGAACCGGATATTACCGAATGGGAAAACATGGTAAATACCATTAAGAATCTGGAAAAGGATGTCACCGTTGCACTGGTCGGCAAATACACCTCTCTCCACGACGCATATATCAGTGTCGTCGAGTCCTTAAAACACGGTGGTCTCTCCCACAAGAGCAATGTTACCATTAAATGGATCCCTTCCGAGGATGTCAATGAAGATAATGTAGAGGAGCTGCTTGGAGACGTCAGCGGCATTCTCGTACCGGGCGGTTTCGGTGACCGCGGTATTGACGGCAAGATCCTCGCGATCAAATATGCCCGTGAGCACAAAGTTCCATTCCTCGGTCTGTGTCTCGGTATGCAGCTTGCGATCGTGGAATTTGCAAGAAATGTAGTAGGTTTCAACGATGCACACAGTATCGAACTTGACCCTCAGACAACCCATCCGGTCATCCACCTGATGCCGGAGCAGGATGGCGTTGAAGATATCGGCGGCACCTTGCGTCTTGGTTCCTATCCTTGTGTGCTGGACAAGTCCACAAAGGCATATGAACTTTACGGCGAGGAAACGATCCACGAGAGGCACAGACACCGCTATGAGGTCAATAACTATTACCGCGAGGATCTCCTCAAGGCAGGCATGACCTTCTCCGGTCTTTCTCCGGACGGTCGTATCGTAGAAATGTTAGAGCTTCCGGATCATCCATGGTTTATCGCTACACAGGCACATCCGGAGTTTAAGTCAAGACCAAACAGACCGCATCCGTTATTCAAGGGATTTGTCGGTGCAGCATTGGAGTATCAGGATAAATAACGAGAACTTCCCACACCATTATATTAAAAACCGTATGTATGACAGATATCAAATCTGCCACACATACGGTTTTCGTTTTGATCACTCACACTTCCTGCAACTGAATCATTGTTGTGTGAAGTGTGAATTAATATTTTCTATATTCATTGATATCGTGGGCTAAAATCTTAATGCCACGGATATAATTGTCAAACATACCCTCCCGGTAACACTCTATCAGTATCATGCCGACAGGAATCCCTATGATCAATCCCAGCACTCCTGCCAGACGGTAACCGATCAGCATGAACACCAGTGTTTCAAACGGACTCATCCCGATATTATCACCGATCAGCTTCGGTTCCAGTAACTGACGTACGACCAATACTACCACATAAATAACAAACAATATGACTGCATACGTATAAGAACCTGTCACCAGACGGTAAACTGCCCACGGAACCAGAACAGTCCCGGCTCCAAAGAACGGCAGAAAATCTACAATAGCGATCACCACTGCCAGCAGACCACTATAGCTGATCCCCATAAAGGCAAACGGAATCACTGTGATAAAGAAAATCACGATCATAATCTGGAAATGTGCTTTAAAGTATCCTCCAATGGCACGGATAAAGATTTTCCTGATCTTATCCCAGATACGCTGCACTCCTGCCGGTGTCTTTTCCTGCAGAAGCTTCGTGAAGTGATCCTTCTCCACTGTCATAAAATAGGAAGCCAGAATTGTCAGAATCGCATATACAAGAAAATCCATCAGGGAACTCGCCAGTGAGCTTACCTTCGACAAAGAACCGGAATTTACCATTTTAAGAAGTCCGTCGATCGCCTTCTGAATATAATCATCCAGCACATTCTCCCGCTGGTCAAATGCAAGTTTCACATCTGCCGGAATCATGTTGTACTTCTGATGAAGCGACTGGAACAAATGCTGCAGATTCTGTGTCACAGAATCGTACACATCCGGAAGCTCTGTCACCCAGGAACTAAACTGCGACGCCACCAGCACCGCGAGTCCGTAAAATGCAGCGATCAAGGCTGCAAGCACCAGAATGATCACCAGAGCCGAACCATGCTTCCGCATGATCTTGATCCGCTTCTCCAGAAAGTGAATGATCGGATTGGCGATCATCGCCACGATCCATGCCACGATCAGCGGCATCAGAAAACGCACAAGCGGCGGCACCACAAAGATCAAAAGCAGAATGCCTGCCAGTGCAACCCCAAGATTAACAAGAATCCGTCGATGCAGATCCTTCTGATCCTCCATACAGATCAACCTCCCCTTTTACTCTTTTCCGAGGCAAAGTGCGATCACCGCACCAATGATAAACGCAATCACTCCAGTCACTCCATCGAGCACTGTCATACCTGCCAGGGATACGCTCATAAGAATAACAACCGGCGAAGCCACTACAAGCCCCATAATACCGCTGTATGTCAATGCTTCATACTTCTCCATCAGCATTTCGATCAGCTTTGCCACCGCAAAGATACCAACAATCACGCCGATACCAAACGGGATCAGCACAAGACAAATGTGAATCACCTGTGGAATATCAAATGCCACCAGTGCTGTGATCAGGTTTTTGACACTACCGATCACCGGATAATAGTATCCCATCGTCATCAGCATCATAGACCCGCTGACACCCGGAATGACCATCGTTGCTGCTGCGATCACTCCGACAACCACAAGCTTAATCAAAGACACCGGCGTCAGTGTCAGAGCTACGTCTGCCCCATGACCGCCGAAGATCTGCAATAAAATAATAGAACCGAAAAAGACAAGAAATACCAGTCCATGGGATACTCCAAGCTTCGTTCCCTTTAAATGTCCTGTCAATATCGGCACTCCTCCCAGGATCAGGCCGATAAACAGCATACACGTCTGGAACGGAATATGTTCAAACATTGCTACAATCGCAAACGCCAGACCAACAATACCGATCGCCATACCAATAAAATACGGCAGTAAAGTTTTGATGCTTTGAGCCGGCTGCTTAAAAAGATGTGTCACACTATAGATCAGCTTGTCATAAATTCCCATGGACACCATCATGGTGCCGCCACTGACACCGGGGATCGCATTGGCAATACCAATGACTACACCTCTCAATATGTCTTTAAATAAGTTCATTTGTTTTCCTCCTGCTATTAGTGCTTAATTTTCATATCTTTTAAAACATATAGCAAATCATAACACAATTTATTTTGAGATACAATTCCTTTTATGATTACTTTATTTTCATTCATAAAATATTAAGATTTGCGGCTCTATCCAGAAAAGAAATTTAATGATAAAATGAATATACTATTATTTTTCTCGGGAAAGGAATCAAGGATTTTATGAAGCAGAACAGATCTATTTATTACAGATATAGGCGAAATGCCGTCCTTGCAGGTATGATCGCCTCACTGCTGCTCACCTCCCCTGCTCTGACCGGAGGACACACAGCATCTGCGGCCGGCCGGCAGATCGACCGGATGATCAGCCGCATAGATGAAAAAACGGACACCGGACTGGTACATTCGCATTTTGAAACAGCAGATGGAGACGGATACTGCGATCCGGCTGCTGACACCACCCGTCCGTCAAAACTCAAAAAAACTCCCGATCTTCCGACGCGTTACGATCTGCGGGAGCATAATCTGACAACCTCTATCAAGGATCAGGGTGCCACCGGTTGCTGCTGGGCATTTTCTGCGATCAAGGTGATCGAATCAAACTGTATCAAAAACGGTTTATTCGATGCCGGCTCCACGGATTTCTCCGAAAGCCATCTGGCATGGTATTCCTACCATCCGGCCACCAGTCCTTCGGATCCGACCTACAATGACGGCATCCTGTCGGCAACGGTTTCCTCCTCTTCCAGCTTTCCCGATCCCTTCGCCTACGGAAGTGCCAAAGGTACCATTGCTTACGATAATGGTGGTTCTGCCATTCTTGCCAACTTTACCCTTGCCAAGTGGTGCGGGGCAGAATACGAAAGTGCGGCACCGTTTACCGGAGCCAATTCCGAGCAGATTGCCTCTATGGCATACAATATGCAGATCAATACCGACCTGCGTTATGATTCCTATGCACATCTTCAGAATGTGTATAATTTTGACGAATACACACTTAGCGACCAATATTATTACACCGATTCTTCCATCATCCCTAAAATGAAGAAGGCCATACTGGATTACGGTGCCATGTCCACTTCTCTTTATTATGACAAAGCATATCTGCACACCTCTGCCAGTGGGTCTGCTTATTACCAGAATCACTATGCCGGTGTCCAGGCCGTGAAACAGGCCAACCACAGTGTTACGATCGTAGGCTGGGATGACAATTTTGCCGCATCTGACTTTTCCCGTACCCCGCCCGGCAACGGAGCCTGGCTGATCGCCAACAGTTATGGCACCTCCTCCGGGGACACCGGTTACTTCTGGCTCTCCTATTATGATCAGTCCATCTGTGACTGTTCCAGCTTTTTGATGGAATCCTCCTCCAACTATGACAATATCTATCAGTATGACGGATTCGGCTGGGGTACTGCAAATTATTCCAACTCTGCCGATTTAAAGGCAGCAAATATCTTTAAAGCAGAATCCACTTCCAATCAGAAATTGAGAGCGGTCTCCTTTTATACTCTTACCAACGACCAGCCTTACCGGATCGAGGTTTACCGCAACATAAAGTCCGGTCCCACTGACGGTATCCGGATCGACAGTTGTACCACCGAAGGCACTGCAGCACAGAACGGATATCATACAGTCACATTAAATACGCCTGTCACACTGGACGCAGGAGAACGTTTTTCTGTCGTGGTCACCTACCGCCAAAAAGCATCCGGTAAGATCTATGTCCCTCTGGAAGGCCGTGATTCCTCAGACTCTTCCCTCAGTATCTGTTATGGCTCCCGCCTGGGAGAGAGCTTTCTGTTTACGAAACTGAGTTCGAAATCTTCCGACAGCACGATCCATTGGCTGGATACCGCAGCCCTCGGATATCATAATGTCTGCGTCAAGGCATTTGCCGATGACACAACGGATCCTTCCGATCCCCTGCCATCCGTCACAAAAACAATCACACTCGGCCGTGGTGAAACCTTTCAGCTGCCACAGGGTTACACTTATACCAGCAATGACCCGTCTCTGGCAACCGTAAATGCCTCCGGAAAAGTCAAAACACGCCGGAAAGGAAAAACAACCATCCTCGCATCTGACGCTGACGGCACATCCGGCAGCCTGTACCGTTTTGTGATCAAAAAAGCCCCTTCCGGGGTGAAGATCAAGCCTGCCAAAAAGACCATTAAAAAAGGAAAGCACCTCAAACTTAAGGTAAAGCTTTCCTCAGGTTCTGCCAGCCGCAGGATCACCTTCCGTTCCTCCCGTCCGGGAGTTGCCAGGGTATCCAAAACCGGCAGGATCACTGCCCGCCGCAAGGGCAGTACAACAATCCGTGTAAAAACATACAATGGACATACGGCATCCATGAAACTGACTGTGATCCGCTAAGATCACTTTCCGGATCCTCCGGTCTTTGCCGGGGGATCCTCTGCATTTTCTCCGTTTTCCGCAGGTTCCTCCGGCAGGGAATCCATAAAGGCAGCAAAGAAATCCGGACACATATCCATCAGCGTCTGCTCCTTACGCTCACTGCTCACCAGATCCAGAACCGGCTGCATCACTGTCCGGAACCGCTCCGGATCCTTTGACAAACGCAGGATCTCTGCTGTATTGATGGCATCGGCCAATGCAGTATGCTGTGCTCCCTGGAACTCATAATCCGCTGCTGATACCGCATAGGACAATTTGATACGGTGATGCAGTCCCAGCAGCCGCCGGAACTCCTCCTGAAAATCAGTCCAATGAGTCTCCATCTGCTCTATGATCGTGCCCGGATAACTCTTAAATGCGGCCTCATTCTGAAACTGACGGATATCCGACATGCTCCAGGAATAAAACTGCGTCTCATCATTGCCGATCCAGGCTGTAAAATCATCCATCGCCTCCGCAAAGCCGGGAGCATCCTTCACCTTGTCATCCGTAATACCAGTCAGCTCAATGATCACTGCGTCCATCGGTCCAAACTCCGGTTTCACATAGCTCTGATACATATCTGTCACAACAAACTGCTCATCCATCCGCACGGCACCAATCTCGATCAACTCACTGGACAGCTTATTTTTCCCCCGCCATTGCTTTTCTATTTTGTTCATTTCTAAATCTATCATGATGTGCTGCATTTTTATACTCCCTATATTTTGTTATATCCGATATTTTTTGTATCTACATATAGTGCCTGATATTGACTTTTCTGCATTTTCGTGGTACTCTATAAGTGTAGTGCTAACGATTGTTATCGAATCATCCCCCCCTATTTCTGATTCATGACAATCCCGTAATCAAAGGAGGCGAACTATGAGTCAATCCGATATCAATAAGGTTAGACGTTCTGTAGGTATGAATATTGGCAGTAAAGTTAAAATCCGTGCAAACCGCGGCCGACATAAGATTGACATCACCGAAGGAACCATTTGCAAAACGTATCCGAGCATTTTTCTGGTAGAGATCGTAAATGATCTGGATTCCACCACCCAGACGGTTTCTTATAGTTATACCGATGTATTAACAAAAGATGTCCAGATGCAGTTACTGTAACAAGATAATTCAAAAGCCATCCATTTATGGATGGCTTTTTTATCTGTAGAAATAATTAAGCTCTTCCGCAACAGAATTTGTACTTCTTGCCACTGCCGCATGGACATGGATCGTTTCTGCCAACTTTCTTTTCCTTAACGATGGTTCCGGACTTTTTCTGCTCCATATAAAGCTCTTTTCTGCGCTCAACGCTCAAAAGATCATTCCATACCGGAAGCTCATAAAGCCAGTCTGCCTTCGCCTCAACCATATGATAATAAAGCTGCTCCAGATCAATATCAAGAGTAACCTGTGTATCCTCATCCATATCCTCGATCGGATTGGGCGTCTTCAGACTCTCATTGATACCATCCAGAAAACCTGTCATATATTTTAATTCCATGTTATATTTTTCCGCAAGCTCCTTCACCGTACCGGACACAACCTCCTCCGGATCTGCCAGAAGCTGCTCATATACAGCCTTTTCTTCATTAAAATACTTTGCCCAGATCGCCTGACCTGCTTTTGAATTAATGTCAACGCCGTAAGCGTACTCTCTCCAATCCTGCAGTAATCCCATTTCTAAAACCTCTCTTTTCTGAATTTAACAATGTGGTAAATATCCTCCCGTGCATGACAGGGACAATAAAAAACCTAATGTTTATGATATCATTTGCCGGAATATGTGTCAATCTGCTTGTCATACTTTTTGCCAGGTGTTAAAATAAAAAAGTGTGGTTATGTATTCTTTTCTTTCACAAAACCACAAACCACAAACATCATCGAAGATTACTTCAGAATGGAGGACAAAATGCATTTTTTGCCAACCGAAGATCATGTGAAAATCGGCGGCCGGACCATTTTCCGGGACAATATCCGCTATCTTGGATATTCTGCCACTTCCATATCTTTCCGTTTTACCGGAAAAAGAGCACAGGCGGTGATCATATCCGATCCTGCAGACTGGCCTGTGGAACATCACGCCTGGATCGGTGTATTTATCAATGATGCGTCCGAGCCGTTGAAACGTGTCGAGCTTACAAATTTACGACAGACTGTGGATCTATATGAGTCTGAAACGACAGATACTGTCACTGTTACGATCCTGAAATACAGCGAACCGGAGTATGCTATCTGCGGCATCGAGGAGTTGATCATTGATACCGACGATCTGCTTCCTCCTCCGGCACCAAAGGCACGCCGGATCCAGATCATAGGTGATTCCATTACCTGCGGTTACGGCGTCGAGGGAAGCGGAGAGGATCTGCTTCACGATACAGCTGTAGAAAACCCGGTAAAAGCTTATTCTGTTAAGACAGCCCGGGCTCTGGATGCAGATTTTGAAATCGTCGCCTGGAACGGAAAGGGCGTTATCTCTGCGTATATCGGAGACGGAGACCAGGCAGACGATTCCTGGCTGGTACCGATGCTTTACGAATACACGGATGCCGGCTGCTGCCAGCAGTTTTTCCATGAACCACCATCCATGTGGGAGAAATGGGATCACACCCGTTTTGAACCGGATCTGGTCACTGTATACCTCGGCACCAACGATGCCAGCTATACCAAAAACTATCCGGAGCGCAAAAAGGCATTCAGCCTTGTTTACCAGGGTTTCCTGCGTAACATCCACGCCAGACATCCACAGGCAAAGATCCTCTGCATGCTTGGAACCATGGATCAGACACTCTGCTCCACCGTACAGCATGCCGTAAAGGAATTCAGCCAGGCAAATGCGGACGTTGCCATCAAATATCTGCAGCTTCCTCTGCAGGACGAAGAAAACGATGGCACCGGCACCTTCTGGCACCCGACCGAGGCTACACACGAAAAAGTATCCCAGCTGGTGACCGCTGCCGCCAAAAAGCTCATGGGCTGGGATTGATCAGACGCCAAAAGATCCCCCCTCTTATACCTTTTGGGTGTACAAGAGGGGGGATCTTATTTTCCGAACAATTAAAACTGTGGGTGCTTTCCCCTGCCCGATCCATATTTACGATACATTCCCGTAACGGTAAATACTTAACAGCATACCATACAGTGCCAGAGTCTCTGCAATGCCACTGTAATCTTGTGTACCGATCCCCCCAAAGACCGGTATCAGACCAACATAATGATTCCCCGGTGTCAGGCTGAACGCCTGTGCCGCCGCATAAAAGATCCGGAACAAAATAACAAATCCAATGGATATTCCAAGCAGCCTTCCGGTGCGGTCTGACTGTCTCCATGCCTTTCGAACCAACCATACGGTAAAGGCGGTCAACGCTCCCAGTACAAGTACCACCGGCAGGATTCCCACATATGCCATAAGCGTATTCAGATCACCATAAGTAATATATAAGTACACCTGTTCTGCAGAATATTCATTCTGCGCCAGCTTCTGCGTCAGAATGTCACTGGTTCCGATCCATTTGATCCCCTGCATCATCTGCACATGAAATAACTGCAATGCCGAAACCTGATCGTCCCCCACAATCGTTTTCCACAATGCACTGTATTCCCGTCTCCGTTTTTCTGAGAAGAACAAAAACATGGTGTTCCAGCCTGCATGATGATAATATACGGACCAACGTGCATGACAGACTACCGCAAAATCATACAACATGTAGATTCCCTTTGCCAGCACAAGCGCAATCCCCGTGATCCGGACCGTTTTCCTTTTGGGCAAAGAAATGATACGAAGTTGCACTGCCATCACAAATGCAAATGCCAGATATAACGCCGTTGTCCAAAACGTAAAATTATCCCAGCTTCCCAGCTCGCTGTCCGTCACCGATGCATCAAAGGAGAGCACAAGGGGCAGTGCCATTGCCAGGAGAGACTTCTCCATCTGATGCGGTTTTCCTTTCCAGCACGAAATCATTAGTCCGTAAATTGGGACATACAATAAATAGTATCTTCTGGTAATCCAGCCCTTTTCTCCTCCCAGTAAGTGCTGCACAGTATCATCCAGAACCGGACAGATATTTCCCCCAATCCCTGTCCGGTGTATCAGATACCATACCGGAGCGATCATCAGCAGCAGTCCTGCCCATATACTGAACTTCTGATATTTGGTGTACGAAATATAGGACACAGCCGTAAAAATAATAATGCACAGAAACAGATCGATCCAGTTAATCTGTATTCTCCGGGGTAATGCAGCGGCAACAAGTGACCAGAGCTGTCCCCGCATATCCCGTTGAATACAATAAACCAACGCCATGCCAAGTCCCAATATAAAAAGCATTCCCAGCCATGGAAGCAGCACCTTTTCCGGACGATGGATCTGATCCAATGCCTTTCCGGTCTCCACAGGATCCCCCATTTGTTCTACGGCAGCTTCCACTGCTTCCTCTCTCGTCATGCCTGTTGAGATCCGGTATTCCGTTTCATCATCAATATGATCCTCATATTCCCGGTAAATTTTCTGTCGTACCGGGCGGTACTGCAGCTGCTCCGTCAACCTGGAAAGATATTGCAGCTTTTGATCTCCCTCCGCTATCGTGCCCTCATCGTCCCGCAATACATTATCTCTGTCATTCCCTTGATCTATCCTGCCCATCGTATCACCTCCATCATATTTTAATACCGTATGTGGTCAGTCAATCTGCAGCTGCATTACGTGCATCACAGCTCCTGCATACTCCGCCCACTCCCCTTTTTTGCGCTCCAATTCCTGCCTGCCATCCTTGGTGATCTGATAATAGATCCTTTTTTTTCCGGCTGCTTCCCCCTCATAGGATTGCAAAAATCCGCTCTTTTCCAGAGAATGCAGCAACGGATATAGCGTGCCAACCTTCATCTCAAAGACATCCTGAGAACGTTTCCGAAGCTCCTCGATCATCTGGTAGCCATACATATCCTGATCCTTCAATAGCTGCAGCAACAGCATCGTATTACTGCCTGACAATAAACTTTTATCCATTGTGAATCTCCATCCTTTCCTGATATTTTTCCAAAACAATATCGACCATCGATATAACAGATTATATATCGATAGTCGATAATTGTCAACGGATTTTAAAAAAATTGCCCCTAAAAATATAGCCAGCCTAAAGTAAAATTTAGACTGGCCATATTCTTGATCATTTGATTTAGAAAAAGATGTTTGTTATTTGTTTGCTCTTATTTGCTTATTGTCTTTTCACTGTTACAGTTCCCAGCACTTCCTTCGTCATGCAGTTGCGCACCAGGAAGGTCAGTTTATCCGGCAGTTCGGACGTTCTGTACTGATCATGCTCCGTCAGCGCACCGTCTTTGCCCATGGAATCGTCTCCATAACCGCCCTCACTCGCAATCTCATTTCCATCCTCGTCGAGAAGATAAAATTTAACATCGGAATCATCGGTTTTGATCCATTTATCCCAGGTCTGGGCTTTTGGATCCGTCGTGTGATACTTCACGGTACAATTCATATTCAAGGCACTCTTCTCAAAATCAATCCTATCAAGAACTAGCTTCGTTCCCTTGATAGTTTGCACTTTCTCTGGTGCATAGCAAAGTGTTTCTGCCTTTCCCGTCTGATCCTTCAAGGAAAATACAATAAAATCCTTCAGCTCCTGTTCCTCCTGTCCCGGCACATAAACCACCGTATTACAGGTATAAGAAAGCTTCTGTGTCTTTGCATTGTTTTCGAAGCTCACATGGTATACCAGAGTGCCATCGGCCTCTGTCTGGTAATCCATAGACTGCGAAGCAGCATCTGTTCTGATGGACAATGCAACCTCCACGCATGTCTTATTCATGCGTTTTGCGTACTGCGCGATTGTTTCCTTCCCGGTATCCTCCCCGGCAATGCTAAGCTCTGATGCATAATAGGTATTCCGCTCGGACCAGCACTCGGATGGTACCAGCAGATACTTGTCACTGGCCGGCTTCACAGCCGCCTCCACGTAAACCTGATTTTTGTCACACAGAGCCTCTCTCACAAAGAAATCAGCATATGCAGACTGTCTGGCATTGTTTCTGACCTGCTGCACCTTCGTCTGCTGCACCTTCGTCTCCCGGAGCTTTTCTGCCTGCTGTCTTATCTCTTTTGTTTCCCCCGAAAAAAGAGATAAGATGCTGGTATGGTTGACCGCTGCATATGCCGCTCCCACTCCCTGCGACACCACCAGACAGGACAATACTGCCGCCACGGCAATCTTTTTATAATTCCAGAATTTCTTCATATCGTTTCGCTCCTCCATCTGCATTCTTCGAAGGGCTTTCTGATTAAGAATACTCTCTGGTTTCACCTCCTGTTGGTAGACATCCTTCAACAACTGATCCATTTCATACTTCATAACCTCTTCCCTCCAAATACAATCTAATATTTTGTCTTGCTTTGGCCAGGCGGCTCAGCACTGTTCCCCTTGGTATGTGTAGTATTCCTGCAATCTCCCCGGTGGAATAGTCCTGCGTATAATGAAGAAGAACCACCACTCTCTGTTTGTCCGGCAGCTGCTTAACGGCTGTCATCACATCACGCCCCACTTCCTGCTCCAAAATATTGCCCAGTGGATCGTTCTGCCCGCTGATCACCCATTCTGCGCTCTCATAACTGACTTCCGGTATCAATTCTCTCCGACGTTTGTCCTTTTTCGTCCGGTTTTTCCATAGGTTGACAGAAATACCCATCAGGAAGCTCTTGATATTGCCACCGCGATCCAGTCTGTGGCCGATCTGAATCGCTTTCACAAAAGTATCCTGATAAAGATCATCCGCCTCTTCACGACTCCCGGTCAGGTGAAAGCAGAAACGATAAATGTCATCTCCATATTCCTGTATGATCTGTTCCATTTCCTGTGATGACATCTGCTGACACCTCCTGTCCGGTTTCTCGTATTTTGATCTTCACCTATATATTGTCGTGAGAATTCTTTTGATTCATTTCCTCAGGAAGTCTTATTTTTTATCTCCTTTCTCTATTTTGTTTTAAACACTGCATTTTTACTAAGTCCTCTCTTACGCAGCAGCTTTTTATATTCTTTTGCCTTTTTCTTTGGCACATTTACAACTGCTTCAGAAGAAGTCTTTGCAAAGGCTTTCTTGCCTACTGTCTTGGCTTTTAATTTCTCTGTCTCAATGACAATTTCTTTCAAATTTTTACAACCTTCAAAAGCCCGCTTTCCAATGGAAACAATCTCTTTTCCGATTGTAATTTTTTTCAACTTCTTATTTTTGCGAAAAGCATTGTCCGCAATGGATGTCACCTGATATTTTACGCCATTTACTTCAATACTTGATGGAATTGTAATGGACGCTTTCCCTGTTTTCTTCGTAGAAATATACGTCACCGTTGGCTTTTTGTCCGTTGTACCGGTCACCTTATACGTTGCTCCCGACTTATCCGTGAGTTTGCTGTCTTTTTTCTCCGTTTTTGGAACGGAAGACTGTTTTGCAGATGATTGTGCCGTCTCCTGCGGCGCTGCTGTCGGAATCGAAGTCGGCGCACCCGGTGCCGGCGTTGGGGTTTCCGGTACCGGAGTCGGCGCACCCGGTGCCGGTGTTGGCATATCCGGTACTGGAGTCGGCGCACCCGGTGCCGGCGTTGGGGTTCCCGGTGTCGCTGCCGGCGCACTGGAGGCTGGAGTCGTTGTTCCCGGGGTTGCTGACGGTGCACTTGTGGCCGGGGTCGTTGTTCCCGGCGTCGTTGTTGGCGCACCCGGTGCCGGCGTTTGGGTTCCCGGGGTTGCTGACGGTGCTCCGGAGGCCGGGGTCGTTGTTCCCGGCGTCGTTGTCGGCGCACTAGAGGCCGGAGCCGTTGTTCCCGGGGTTGCTGACGGTGCACTGGAGGCCGGAGCCGTTGTTCCCGGGGTTGCTGACGGTGCACTGGAGGCCGGAATTGATGTACCCGGAACTGATGTAGCCGGCACTACTGTCGGTTTTACCGTAGGCTGTGGCTTCTCCACTTTAGGTAATACCGTGCTTTCTTTCGTAATCTCTTTCGTTCCCTGCGCATCTCCAAACAGTTTTCCACAGTCTTTACAGAGATAATATTCTTTATTGCCTTCTTTGGATTCCGTCGCCGCAACAGCATCTACTTTTACCAGATCATGACCGCACGCCGCACGCTGAACCTGCACCTTCGCCATAATATTTTCATAACTTTGTGCATCTTCACCGGTATAAATGACATCTATTGTCACACTTTCCTTTTCCGGAATATCCATGCCTATGCTATCTTCGGAAATTTCCCAGCCATTTTCCAACTTCAACATATCCTGTGTTACCTTCTTCTGCGTAAATGGAACCGAGGCACTTGCTTCCGGCACATTATCCGGCTGTGCTGCTTTCGCAATCGTATACTCTTTCTCCGCCTTGACATCTCCCTGTGCGAGCACTGCAGTAATAGTACCCACCGAAGTAATATCCGTCGTAGGTTTTCCGTCACGCAAATACTGAATATCGACCGGTTCAATCTCAAGTGCTGTCCACGCATCCTCATAGTCCACATCCGCACCGTGCTCCTTCTTGTCATAAACTGCGGAAGCCACTTTCAAAACTGCGTTTGCCTGATGATCTTCTGCCCATTTACAAGTTGCAGTCAGTGTATCGTCCTTTGCTGTATAGGTAAATGTATGTGTTTCTTTGCTATCCTTTTCATTGGTGTATGCTTTGGTACAGTTTACATAACCATCATACACTGTATTTCCTTCCTCCTTCACCAACGTCGGATAAGCATCTCCCGTTTCTTCCGAGAGCTTCTGATACCAGGCTTGCGTTCCATCCGAAATTTTATCATTTAAAAGATAACAGATTTCCCCGGATTTCAGTTTTTCCGCCGTTCTTCCGATACCGGCATGAATCTCTGTATCTTCTGTCTCCACATTTTCTGTCGCATCATAGTAACAATTTGTAATCGTTCCATAGTTTCCGGCGATTGGAAAAAGAATCTTGCTTTCATCCGGTTTTGTAGAAAAATTTTTAAATATTGACGTATCAAATTCATTCTTAACCGCCAGACAGTTACGGATCTCTCCCAGGTTCACACCAGCTACCGTACCCACCGGATCATAACCACTCTCGTAAATACCACTAGTAGAAACACAATTTAGCGTAATCTTACTTCCTGCTACCTTACAATTCTCGATCAGGCCACGGTTAATCCCGCAGATTACACCCGCCGAGCCTCTGCCGTTATATTTTTCAACTTCATCCTCCGAACCCGGCAGCCAAATATCTTCGATACAAAGATTCCGGATCGTCCCCTTCAATGTACGACAGATGGCACCGGTAGCATTGGGTTCTCCCTTCATTTTTTTGATGGAATATCCGTTTCCGTCAAAGATTCCTGCGTAATCACCAATATAAATGGTTAACCTTTCGCCATTCATATCAATATCCGCCTCCAGTCTGGCATTGATATGATCATCGACAGCCGCCATCTTGAAAAAGCGGATCAGTTCTTTTTTGTCAGATATTTTCACATAGTCTGTGCCATGATCTGTAACGACATCCAGACTTTCCAGGGTCATATCCCGTGTCACACATCTTCCGCCAGGATAGCAACTGCCATTATAATAATAATATTTATTACTCCGATCGCTATAATCAGGTTCCATTGAACTCAAATACATTTTACCGGCCGGCAGAGTACTCATCTTCGCAGTAACTCCGTCAATTGTCACATTGTACTCACGAGCAGAGGATGTCATAGAAACTGTCATATCTGAGGTAATAATCGTTTCCCCATTAAATTCCGTGCCATCTTCCGTCTGATATGTATAGGTATATTGGTTATCATTAAATAATTGTCCAAATGCGGTATTTTTTTCCACCTTTACCGTACAATATGGTGTTTCACTGCCGTCAAGAACAAATTGAACCGTACACAACTTTGCATCGGATTGTTGTTTCAGCTCCGACGTTTCCTCATTCCATTTATAAAGATAAGATTTACCGTCAATCTCAATGACATTACTGCCCTTTCGCAGATAAGCCTCTAATGTTCCGGTTTCCGATGTTTCCAATGTACTTGACGGATACCCGTTAACCGCAGTAACTTTCTGACTCTTCGGCAGATCTAAAACCTTCAATTTTTGTAATGGATAGCCATTCCTATCCTCAAACAACGCTTGTGATGCCTTACCAAGCAATCGTGCCGCTCCCATCTTTAATGTCACTCTACTCCACATTGTGGTATTTATATCTCCACCCAGGAACTGATAATCGCCATAATTAGCCAGGTGGGACATATCACAATTGATCGCGCCTCCCAGCATATGCCATTGTTCCAAATAATTTATGTCTGCGCCCCATGCCGTTAGCGTTCCCGACTCCATCGTAAAACTTCCACCGACACTAGAATATTCGTCAGAACCGCCTCCATGAAGCAAATACCTTGCATTATTTATCTCCAAAGAAGAACCCGGTGTGCCGGCATCTTCACGGACGGTCAGCTGACCGTACAGTTTAAAAATAACGGAGGTATTAACTTTCCCTGTCCCTAAAGCCGGTATGGTAATGGTATTTTTGCCTTTAAGATATAGGTTCGCTGTCCCCATAATCTCCATGAATGGGAACAATTGGTCTCTCTCATCACTGCTGGCACAACCTTTGATATCAAGATCATACAGATCATCATTTTGGATATTTACGTTGTCTAAGATCACATTTGCCTTCACTCCATCTGCCACCGTAATATGTACATCCATATAAGCGCCATTGATCTCATTGCTCCCTGTGATCGTGTAAGTACCGTCTTCCGTGATATTAATCTCGATGATCGTTACTTGATATTTCTTGCCGCCATAATCCGCAATGGTCTTCTCGGTAAGTAATTTCGTATCTTGAAGATTATAGGTAACATTTTTTTCTGCCTGAACGCTTACCTCCTGTGCATATGCATGGGTTACCGGAAATACCGGGACTCCAGTCAGTACCGTTGCTGAAAGAGTACCAATACATACCGCTTTCGTCCATTGCTGCTTTAAATTTTTCCGGATTCTTTTAATCTGAGACTGATTGTTGTTAAAATAAAACTTTTTATGCATACTTTCTCTCCATTTCCTTTCGATATTTCCAATATCGGTCTCCGAAAACTTTTGTTTCGCTGTTCCATGGTTTTTCCGCACTTGTATAATGAATAATACAGGGATTTTCACGATAAAGCTCCGCAAAAAGTTTTCTATTGTTTACATTTTCCTTTGCCAACTGCTCCGGGATATATGTCATGTAATTCCACCGGCAGTCCACATTTTTCACTCTTCCATCGAACACAATATTTAAGACATCCTGGTCATTGTAGTAATAATTATGACGATGAAGAATTTCAAATACCTGTTTCTGGGTAATCCTTTGTCGCACTTTTTTCAGATCCACGACAAGAACACCTGCATTAAAATAATTTTCCGGCGTTTTCATGCCAAGAGCATCTGTTCGGTAATTGTCTACATTATAAGGAAAACGATCCATGAAAATGGGCTTTTTAATCTTTGATAAAAGACGAAAATCCTCCGACCTGACAGCCGCTGCTTCGCAGTCTCCGAGCTCCACATCATATAATCCGCTGATATCTCCTTCCACGATGAGATCGCAGTCAAGATACAGTATCCGGTCATACTTTGCGAACATTTCACCAAATAGAAACAAACGATAATTGGTCTCGACCGAATAATAGGCCCCCACATCGTATGCTACCTGCTTTTCATATTGTTCCATCGAAATAAAACGGATAAAAACATTTCCTTCTTTTTCCATTTCGAGAATTCTTTTCTGACTCTCCTCACTGATATCCTTATGCAAAATAAGAACATCATACAACCGCTTTGTATCTCTGTTTTTCAACACAGAATAAAGAGCAGCTGCCAGATGTCTGGCATATTTTTCATTGGCTGCAAAACAAAGATTCACAGGGATACATGCCGGCTGAATCGCTTCCATACCTATTCTCCTCCTTTTTTATTTTTAGTGCTTACTTTAATGTTACCATAACTCCTATTTCACCACAATAGTTCCTGTAGCAACGACAGGAAATTTTGCAAAAATTAAAAGCTTTCTCGTCCTTCCGTACAACTTTCCCATCTCCGGTCATCGGTAGTGTCAAAAAACTACCAAACTATCTACACAATCTCCGCAAAGTTGATAAAGAAGATCTGAAAGAAGACTACGCTAAAAATAGATATAAACTCCACTGCGCCTACCGTGAATTTACGATGGATTTCTTTAAGATGAATCTGTCTTCACTTGAACATAAGAAATATTATGGACATGCCACATTATTCCGCACGGGAAGTTTGAGTTTTATAATCCACAATTTGTTCAAGGGTGTAACATAATGTTCTGTTTTGGGAAGCATTGTCTGCTATTTTTTTGTCAAAACCGTTTCCCGAACGAACTCACGACAAATATCTTCAAAGGTAAAAGCAGCAAATTCGTGAAGTGCCGGCTCTACGATATACTCATAAACACCGTCTACATCACCATCCTCCAACTGCGAGAAATTAGCAAATACAAATGCATACCAGAAACGAAAGAAATTATCTGTCAGCCTGTATGTTCCTCTATTGCCATTTGCCCGTTCCTTTACTTTCGCATCAACCGAGAATTCCCGTTGGACAATCCCAAGTTCGATCAAATTTTTCAGATATACACTTGTTTTGGAAGTGTCCTCCATTAACGACTTCTGACTGATACTGTTTAAAGTTGTATTGCCATAGATTTTGCAGAATAGAGGGAATACTTTTATTTCCTTTGCACATATACGGGAATTCATCGATGATAAGAAGCTTTTTGTGATCTCCATACGCCAGATCAAGAATGGCACGGATTGCCTTCTCCCAATCGTCAAACTCCGTAATGTAATTTCCTGCAGGTATGTTCTCATTCAACATCTGCCTTGAAAATTTTTGAAGCTGCACCCTGTCGGTTGTCTGTGTGCAGGAAAAAAAGACATGCGGTTTTCCTTTACAGAATTCTCTGAGCGTTTCCGTCTTGCCAACACGCCGCCTTCCATATAAAACAACAAGCTGTCCACCCTCTTCTTCATATTTATCATTTAAAAAATCAAGCTCTGCTTCTCTGCCAATAAACATAAACAACACCTCCAGGAATGCTATATCAGATATTACCAAATCACGATTTAGTAAATCATGATTTGGTAATGTTCTACCCAAGATTACATAAAAAAACAAGAGGCGTAACAAAATTCTACGATGCAAAATAGGAAAAACTCAACAACCCCCTTCGTATTACAATGAAAATACATTGTATATAGGTTTTATCAGCCGGAATTCGTGATATATTCCAACAGTGATATAGATATACTTTAAGTTGACTTATTGAATATCAAAATGCTATCATAGAACCTGATACAATGTAATCATTCACCAAAATACAAGGAGGAAAACCATGAAGAAAACGAAAAAACAACTCATTTCCGGTCTTACAGTCCTGGGACTTCTGACCACCACGATCCTGTCACCGGTTCAGACCGGACGGGCTCAGGCTGCCGCCAAGATCAAGGTCAATAAGACCAAAGTGACCGTATCCATCGGAAAAACCGTTACGGTAAAAGCCAAAAATACCAAAAACAAAAAATTAAAGGTCAAAATCTCTAATAAAAAGATTGCGAAAGTCAAAACCGTGAAAAAAAATATCCGCATCACCGGCAAAAAAGCCGGAACTGCAAAGGTTACCGTCACTGCAAAAAGCATGAAGAAATGTGTCATCAAGGTGACAGTAAAAGCGGCTGCCGGTACAGCTTCTTCTGCACCCGTCATAACCGCTTCCTCTGCACCAAAGGCATCCAATGTCCCTGTCTCTTCTGCAGGTACTGCACCAAATCCTGCCGGGACAACAGCGGCAGTTCCAAGCAAGGCTCCTGACAGCAAGCCGACAGATGCTGCCAGCCAGACACCAGCACCGGATAATAAACCGACAGACGATGCCGGCCAGACAACATCACCAGACAATAAACCAACAGACGATGCCGGTCAGACATCAGCACCGGAAACTCCAAACACTCCGGAGAAAACTGCCTCCGCTGCTCCATCGAAGGATCCGGTAATCCCTAGTAATTTACCGGCAAACGATCCAACTATTTCCCCGGAACAGACGAAAGGGCCGGCAGATCCAACCGGCACACCGGATGCTGCAAATGAGCCAAAATCCTGGGATGAATATCTGAAAGCCGGTCTGATCACGGTCGAAGATGGCACACTTACCTCCTGCAGCGATACGGTATCCGGAGAACTTGTGATTCCGGAAGGTATAACCAATATCAGTTGGAATGCTTTTAAAGACTGCACAAAATTAACAAGCATCTCCCTGCCGGATGGTTTGGAAGCCATTGGGTCCGAGGCGTTCTTGGACTGCAGTAATCTGTCCAATATCTTAATTCCAGAGACAGTAAATTATATTGGATCAGATGCTTTTGCAGGTACCCCCTGGTTAAATAATCGTAAACAGACGGAAGATTTCGTGATCGTTAATGATATTTTGATATGTCTCGGTCAAAAATCAAGTGGGGATATTACAGATATTACAATACCGGATGGCGTAAAACAAATTGGTGCCGGAGCATTTTGGGGTTATGAGGAAGTTACCAATGTATCCCTTCCGGATAGCATTACGTATATCGGTAGTTCAGCATTTGGATACTGCAGTAATTTAGCCAATGTCATCATCTCTGACAATACCGCTCTCACTGGTATCGGTTCATATGCCTTCGATTCATGCAGTGCTCTTAAAAATATCGATTTTATAAGTAACTGCCAATATATTGACAGGAGTGCTTTTTCCGGCTGTAGCAGCCTGACTTCCGTTCAGATTCCAGACGGTATTACTGAAATCTGCGAATCAACTTTTGAGTATTGCAAAAGCTTAACCTCTGTCACTCTGCCTGACACGATAACAACAATTGACGAAAGTGCATTTAGCAATTGCAGCAGTTTAACCAGTATGAATCTTCCCGATGGTTTAACCAGTATCGGAAGCGAATCTTTCTATAATTGCAGTAAATTGGAAACCATCAATATTCCAGACAGTGTCACAGAAATAGGAAATGACGCTTTCTATGGAACCGCATATCTGGATAAACAGCTGCAGAAGGATGGTTTTTGGATTATAAACGGAACTCTGATGTCTGCAAACACAAACCTCAGCGGCGAAGTCACAATTCCTGATACTGTAACGAAAATAAGCGATTCTGCTTTTAAGAATTGCAGTGAAGTAACTTCCATTACTCTCCCTGACACCGTAACAGAAATTGGTAGTTCTGCTTTCAGCAGCTGTAGTAATTTAACTTCCATTACCCTTCCTAACACTGTAACAAAAATAGGCGATTCTGTTTTTGAGTCTTGCAGCAAATTAACTTCCATTACTCTCCCTGACAGCATTACAGAAATTGGTAGTTCTGCTTTCAGCGGCTGTAGCAATTTGACTTCCATTACCATCCCTGATGGCGTTACGGAAATTAAGCCCTACACTTTTAGTTTTTGCAGCAAATTAACCTCCGTTCGGCTTTCCAGCCGGTTAACAACCATTGGTTACTTCAGCTTTTCGCATTGCTCCAACCTGACAAGCATTGACATTCCTGATAATGTGACTTCCATCGTCAGCGGAGCGTTCGCAAACTGTAGCAAATTAACGACTGTTACTATTCCAGACGATATTTCCCACATTTCCGGTGATGCCTTTTACAGTACCCCATGGCTTGAAAACTTCATCGAAGCCCATTCCAAAACCGATGAGTTTGTTATTTTAGGCGATACCTTATTGCACTCCGGCACTCAGACAAGCGGTGATATCGTTATTCCGGATGGTATAACAGTTATCGGTGATGGTGCTTTTTCCGACTGCAGCGGCATTACCTCCATCACCCTGCCAGACAGTGTGACCAGCATGGGATTATCTCCATTTAAGGATATACCTCTGATCATCTTCGACGGAACAGCAGGCGGATATACTTATCCAAACTGGGGTGCCAAAAAAATCATGAAGAGTGACGGAACGGTCCTTTATGACAGTGCTACAGGCTATGACTCCAGTAGTGATGACTAAATACCATCTGACGATTTGGCAGTATATCTTCAAGCAATCAAAACTTTCTATATAAAAATGGGAGGGAGTCCAAAACGGACTCCCTTCTATCCTTATCCGATCAAAACTTTTTTCCCTTCAAACGCAAATCCATAATGACGGATCCTGTCCGCCGGAATTCCACGAGCTAACAGTTCAGCATCATAATTTTTCTCGGAAATCTGAGCCAAAGCTGACTGAACGGTATCTTGCAAAGAAGTTTCTTCCTCCGGTTCATGTACTTTAAACTCAATAATGATTGCATTATCATTCTTATTCAATGGAGTCAGCATTACATCATATCGCCCATATCCGCTTTCCCGATTAGAACGTATTTCATATTGATCTCTTAGTTCTGCCAAAAGCCCTAAAACAAATCCGTGATAAAATCTCTCCGGCTGATTTTTCTCAGAAGGTTTCTTTCCGACATCAAAGCTGCTGAAAGTAGCAAGTGCCACATCATTCATGTAAATATTCATTTCCTTTAAGCTGCCTTTTAACAATGCCTTAACAAAATCATTATAGTTCGCATCGGAGTTCTGAAACCACCCCCGGAACATCGTCATAAACATACTCAATGTCTCTATATTCGTAATCTTCAACGTGTACCACGGTTCTCTTGTAATTCCTCGGTAATCGACCTCTTCCACCTTCAGGTAGCCACTGGCAAGCAAAAGACTCCAGATCGCATTTTCATTTTGATCAAGCTGGTTATATACGATCTGCTCATCAAAATTCACAACGATCGTCTTCCCCTGCAGCAGATCCTCCATCTTCTCTTTCACGTCTGCAGATGACATCCGGATCAACCGGTTTACAAGTCCATTGGAGCTGGTCGAAGCCCAGTATGGATACAATTTCCTTTCCTCCAGATAATTGGTGATCGACCATGGATTATAAATATCTCTTTTCTCTCCGAAAGTAAAACCATCATACCATTTTTTTACTTCCTCTTTCCTGTCCCCCATTCCATAATCATCTAATGCAGAAAATACTTCCTCCTCCGTAAAACCGAAACAATCCGCATACATATCTGACGTTGTTGTTACCACCCGGAGATTATTCAGATCAGAAAAAATTGGCTCGGTTACTACCGAGCCATTAGAAGTTTGCTCCGCAAACTTCACACTCTTTGGGAACCGTACTCTGGTGATCCCGGTCATGATCGCACGCTCCAGATATGGATTTGTCTTAAAGGTCGCATTAAACAGACTTCTCGCAAAAGCTGTAAATTCCTCCCAATATCCATGCACATACGCCTCCTGCATCGGAGTATCATATTCGTCCAAAAGAATAATGACCTTCTTGCCATAATATCGTTCCATCCAGGCAGACATACTCCTTAAGGCTTTCTGTGCCGTTGTATCATCCATCTCTCCGGTCGTGTTGTTATATGTTTTTAGTTCATTATTACTCAGTATATTTTTATTTAACATATATCTGTTTTCTTCGTACAAATCTGCAATTTCCTGTTTAATCTGTATTTTTGCTTCTGCTAAATTATCTGCCTTCACCGCAGCAAAGCTCAAAAAGATTACCGGATATGTCCCCTGCAGCTTCCGATATTTTTCCTCTTCCCAGACAGAAAAACCTTCAAACAGATCTGCCCGGTCCGCATATTTATTCGAAAAGAAGCATTCCATCATGCTCATATTTAATGTTTTACCAAAACGCTGGGGACACGTGATCAATGTAATATCGTCACCTTTTTCCCACCATTCTTTTATAAAATATGACTTATCAATAAAAAAGTAATTCTTTTCTCTTAATGAGGAAAAACTCTGTTTTCCTATGCCGATCACTTTTTTCATACACTCACCTGCCTCCCTCATTCACCGTCAAACATTATTAGTTATATCATAACGGTATTTTCACTCCAGCAAAAGTCGAAACGCAGTCATAAAATACGGCCAAAATGACAAAAATGAATGGATATCCGCTGGGAGACACGAACAAAGCATTGCAAAACTCTAATTTTTATCTGCCGCTTTGTATGCCAGAAATCATCCAAAAATGTCCAGTAACACGTTTCTGCCTTTCTCCATCCTCCGAAAAAAACAAAATCCCCTACAGACCGCTGTCTACAAGGGATTATCTCTACTGGGCTAACCAGATTCGAACTGGTAAATGCAGGAGTCAAAGTCCTGTTTTGGGCATTTTCTCCCATTTTACCACATCATAGCGTGCAATCGGCTTTTTACATATTCTTGCTTTCTCGATCGCCATTTCCACTGCTTTTCTCGCCCTGTAATCCATCTCTTTGTCGTTTTCTGTCAAAGTATCACTAGGATCTCCTGTGATTACTTTGACGGTGTACTTTTCTCCACCTATGATCTTTTCCAGTTCCATATATCACACATCCTTACCAAATATTTTTCTAAATGCCTAATAAAGCAATCACTTTAATCTTCATCCAAAATATTTCAGGTAATATCCTCCAGCTTCCATTTCCCGCCGGGCTTACGCATCCGTTCCGATCAACACCTTTTTCCCTTCAAACGCAAATCCATAATGACGGATCCGATCTGTCGGAATACCCTGTGCCAACAGCTCGGCATCGTAATTTTTCTCCTGAATCTGCTTCAAAGCGGACTGCACTGCCTCTTCTAAGGATTCCGTTTTCATACGGCTGCACACCTTAAATTCGATAATGATAGCCGGATATTCCATAGGATTCATTGGAATCATCATAATATCATATCTTCCAAATCCACTCTCCCGGTTGGAGCGTATCTTATAAGTGCCCGCGCGCTCAGCGATCAGTCCCAACACAAATCCATGATAGAAACGTTCCGGTTCTGAATCCTGACCATTACCACTTCCAACATCAAAATAGCTGAAAGTGGTAAGAGCAACTTTATTCATATAGTAATTCATAGCTTCCAAATCTCCCTCAATCAAAGCTTTCATGAAATCACCATAATTGGCTCGCTGATTCTTAAACCATCCACGAAACATCGCCCGAAACATGCTCCTTGTCTCGGTGTTTGTAATATTCAGCGTATACCAGGGATCCAAAGTGATCCCCCGGTAATCTATTTTTTTTACCTTCAGATAACCACTTGCAAGCAGCAGACTCCAAATAGCATCCTCATCCTGATCAAGCTGATCATATACGATCTGCTCGTCAAAATTCACCACAATCTCCTGTCCTTTCAGCAAATCTTCCATTTTCTCTTTCACATCCACAGATGCCGTCTGGATCAATCGACTCACAAGTCCATTGGAGCTGGTCGCTGCCCAGTATGAATTTAGTTTCCCTTTTCGCAGATAATTTGTAATCGACCACGGATTATAAATATCTCTATGATTTCCAAACGTAAATCCATCATACCACTGCTTTACCTCGTCCTTTTTATCGGACATTCCAAACTCATCCAGTGCAGCAAACACCTCCGGCTCCGTAAAGCCAAAGCTATCTTCATACGCCCCTGAAGTTGTTGTAACAACCTCCAGATTATTCAAATCGGAAAAAATTGATTCCTTAGACACTCTGGTAATTCCTGTCATAATGGCTCGTTCCAGATAAGAATTTGTCTTAAATGTCGCATTAAACAAACTTCTGATAAATGAAGTAAATTCATCCCAATATCCCTGCAGATAAGCTTCCTGCATTGGTGTATCATATTCATCCAAAAGGATGATGACATTCTTACCATAATAGCGGTGCATCCAGGCAGCCATGTTTCTAATTGCCTTCTGTGCAGTTGTATCATCCATCTGTTCCGTCGTTCTATTATATAGATTTCTCTCATTGTCACTCAGTATGTCTTTTTTTAACAGATATCTGTTTTCTTCATACAATGCTGCTATTTCCTGTTTAATCTGTATCTTCGCCTCCGTCAGATTATCTGCTTTTACTGACCCGAAGCTCAAAAAGATCACCGGATAGGTTCCCTGCAGCTGGCGATACTTCTCTTCCTCCCAGATAGAAAGTCCCTCAAACAGATCTGCCCGGTTGGCATATTTATTTGAAAAGAAACACTCCAGCATGCTCATATTCAGAGTCTTTCCAAAACGACGGGGACGGGCGATCAATGTAATGTCATCTTCCTTTTCCCACCACTCTTTGATAAAATTAGTTTTGTCAACAAAAAAGTTGTCATGCTCCCGTAAAGACGAAAAACTCTGCTTTCCTATACTAATTGTTTTTTTCATATGCTCACCTGCTTTCCCGCATAATCTAACGCTCTGCTCTTATAATTCGTTCCTCGTTCTTTTGATATATTATAACGGTATTTCTGCTACTTCTATTATATACAAAAAAGGTATCAATGCAAAATCGTATAAAGAAACTTTCCAATATCTTCGCCAAACTCAAATGTAACAAGCATAGCTGTTATAATCAAAAGAATTGTAATTACAACCTTCATAGTTCGATTTTCATTTAAAAGCCTCTCAACTCTATTTAGTATTTGCTGCAAATTTTCCTCAGTTCTTTCTTCATAATTGTCTACATCAATCTTTTTACCCAGCAAAAGTTCATTGACATTAATTTTTAAAAGTTCACACAATTCCAGCATAATTCCGGAATCAGGCATTGACTTCCCTGCTCGTGTCAACCCCAGACCAAAAAAAATTGATTTTTTTGTACCCTCAAATA